>Ga0080006_1144840_pt1 | contig 52604 bp, 49 predicted proteins | sample RS3BMetagenome_FD_69209 | JGI IMG/M metagenome (GOLD analysis project Ga0080006, IMG submission 69209) | Ferric oxide microbial mat and aquatic microbial communities from Rainbow Spring, Yellowstone National Park, USA - RS3B (SPADES... ... | reverse complement strand
GGGGGCATGGGACCGGGCGGGGGCATGGGACCGGGCGGGGGAACCATGGGCCCGGAGCCGGGCGGGTGGCGGGAGTCGGTAGGGGCAGTGGAACCGGGACGGGACCGGGGGGCGGGCGGGGGCATGGGGGCAGGCGCCGCGGGGGGCCAGGCCCCGACCGAGACCCAGGCGACCGGCACCCGCGTGGGTCATCGCCACGCCATCCGCCCATAACCATAGCCCGTCCGCGGGCAGCGTGCCGCAGTGGGTGCCCTCGATATCGCGGTCCCCCGCGTGCACGCGCACCCGGCCGCGGCTCGGCGCCTCGGATCGGGCCACGCACCGCCCCGGCCACGTCTTTCCGGAGCCGTTCGCGCCGGCCACCTGCCACGTCCCGCCCGGCCCGACGCGCTGCCGGGGGACGGAGAGCTACGGCGCGCCGTCCGCCGCGGCCAGCGTCAGGCCCTCCAGATCCACCGCCACGGGGCCGAGGCCGGCCGGGGCCGGCGGGGACGCAGGGGGGACGCCACCCGCCGTGTCCGGGATGGGCCCCAGGCCGTCGAAGAGGCGGTTGAGGTGGGGCGCGTCCGCCACGACCAGGCTGTAGGCCCTAGGCGCCAGTCCAATGGGGAGTTGAGTTGGGAGAAGTACGCCAGCAGGGCGACGGAAGGTGCCGATGTCGAGCCGGCCGTGCACGGCGGCGAGGGCCAGGGCCCCCGCCCCGGCCACCCGGCGCAGGCCGCCCGGGCTGGGCCCGCCGCCGGCGATCAGGGCCCGTACCGCGACCATCGCGGCCCGTGCGTGCGGCGCGGTGCCGCCGGCGCGCGTCGCGCGAGCGTCGGTGCGGTGGCCGCAAACAGGGGTCCCCCCGGCGCCTGGCACCTCTGGAGATGGGCTGCGCGGGCCGGCGCACCCCGGGAGCCATCCGCCGTTTCGCGCCACGCGGGATTTTTGGTTGGACGCGCCGCCCCTCTCGCTACAGTAACTGCTCAGCACTCCAGCACTGGTGTCGGACAACGGGAGCGAGGCTGGGCTGGTACCCGCGTCGGCCGAGAAGGCGGCGTACCCCCACCCTGGGTGCGGCCGTGCCCGGGGGGAATCACGGGTGCGTGGGCGAGGCCGCGGGAGCGGGCACCCGGACCTGGTCATGATGTCCCGCCCACAGGTGGCGCCCGGGGGAACGGGGGCCCAGAACTGCCGCGGATGGACCGAAACAGTCACTACTCAGCGCCCGCCGAAGCGGGGCTGCTGGTAGTGACTCGCTACAGTGGCGGCCGGAAGGGGAACCCGGCAGCAGCGTGAAAGCAGGTGGACCGAAGAAGGCGTGTGCGGCGGGGTGACCGCTGCAGACGGCGGCGCGGGCGCGCCAGGGCCAAGCGGAGGTGACGGGGATGCGGCAAGGCGGGAAGCCCACCTCAGGCGCTGGTACCGGGATCTCGGTTGCGGATCACCATCCGCCTGCGGCACCTGCAGGAACCGTGACTGCGGGAGACGTGCACGTGGTGACCCCCTTCCGCATCGAGCGTGAGTGGAACCGCTTCAAGGGCCGCTTTCGCAACGTCCGCGGGGAGGAGGCCGCGTACGCCTCTGCGCTGCTGGCCGCCGAGCGCCAGGCGGCGCGGGCGATGCTCCGGGATCCTTCCCTGCGAGCCGATGGCGTCGCCGCCGCGTACCGGTGGGCGGGGATCCAGACCGCAGCCGCTCTTGACGGCCAGACGCGCGTCCGTTTCGAGGGATTCACGGAGGCCGTCGCCGACCTGGCATACCGCTGCCGGGCGGCGTGTGACCCGGAGTGCAACCCCGAGATGGCGGCCTGCCTGCAGCAGTATCCATTCACGGCAGCGGCTCGGTCGGGGCACCTCACGCGCTGGGGATCGCTCTGGCGTCGCCTGATCGACTCGGCTGCCTTCTGGGGTCCCAGGGGCCCGCGCGCCTACCTGGAGTTCATCCGCCCCACGCTTGAGCGCGTCGGCTTCGATCCGGCGGAGGACCGCCTGTACTGGATCCTGTTCACCGGCAGCCAGGTGCGCACGGAGACAGGTCTTGGCGGGCACCCGCCGGCGCAGTAGACCCGCCGGGGCTCGGTGGCCTTCGCCGGCAGCGCGGAAACGGGCGGCGGGCGCGGCGTCCGCCGCCCAGAGTGACGGGTCCAGGCGCGGGAGCGGTGCCCGCGATCCGCCTAACCCCGCCTAACCCAGCCGGACCAGGTCGTCCGCGAGCGCCCGCCACGCCGCCGGCACGGAGGCGACCCCGGAGCCGGCCTCCATCTCGCGCACGGCCTCGCCGAACCTGTCCATGTGGAGGAGCCGCTCCACCAGACGGCGCTGGTGACCAAAATACCGGAACTCCCGGAGGTAGCCCTCATCGTCGAGGTCGCCGGTCACCAACTCCAGCACGCGTTCGGCGACGTGCCCCCGCTGCCGCGCCGCCTCCCTGAGTGCCGGCGGCCGGGACGGCGCGCCGGTCACCGCACCTCCCGGGGACCCGACGGCCGCCGCTGGCGGGGGCACCAGCGACCGTAGCCCCTCGGCGATCGCTCGGCGCTCCTCGGGGGAAACCCCCTCCCGCAGGGCGGCGACGGCATGGCCCCCACTTCCCAGTCGCCGGCGAGGTCGCCGCGGAGCGCGGCGCCGAGGGCCTGCAGCACATGGGCCCGAAGCGCGGGGGTGCCGGGCCCCCCGGCCGGCGGCGGGCCCGAGAGCAGCGCCGCCAGCCCGTCGGCGACATCGGCCATGATCGCGGTCGCCTGCCCGGCGTCCGCCACATCCTCCACTCGGGGGAGCGCCTCGCTGATCAGCGCCGCGTGCACGGTCAACGCCGCGGACGGGTTGCCTGCCTCCGCGTAACGCCTCCCGCGGGGCGGCGATGGCCCGCAGGCCGTCCACGACGATCGCCGCGGATTGCCAGTCGCCGTCGTATCCCGCGAACACGCCCTCGATCTGGCCCACGCTCCGCTCCCGCGTCAAGGCCGTGGAGCGGAGCCGTCCGGGGCGTCGGCGGCGCTGCGCTGCCGCCCGGCATCGGAAGGTCGAGCAGGCTGCGCAGGCGCGGCGCGCGTTCCGGCATCCACTAGATCAGGGTGACCAGGTCTTCCTGCCTGCGCCGCAAGAAGGCGCCGCGCGCGACCGCAGCGCCGGAGAGACGGCCGGCGGAAAGCGGCACGCGGCGGGATCGGTCGCGCCGACCAGGCGGCGCGGTGTCGGTGGACATCATGCCCGACATCCGTCCGGGATGGCGGATCGGCATGGCCGCCGCTGCGCGCTACAGTTTCGCGGCCAGCGGAGGGAGAGCTGGGTCCGCCGGGGGCACGGCCCGGGGCGGCGCGGCAGCCCCACGAAGCCGTGCTGGGGCCGCCCTGGCCGGTCACCCTACCGTGCCCACCACTCCCCGGCAAGGGCAAGCTCCGCTGACATCGGGACACGTATCGTGCACGTGTTAAGTCCAAATAGCCCGCTCGCCTCCACCTTGACCTCCCCCCCGTTGCTCCGCAGGATCCCCTGCAAACCTCCAGGTGCTCGGGGCTCGTCTCCCCCAGCGGCGCCCGCACCGGCCCGCACGGCCGGCCGACGCGTAACCCCACCCCCGCCTTCCCTCGACCGGGACCAGGAAGCTGCGCCCTCCTTGGCCGAATCCCTCCACCGCCTGGGATGTGCGTCCGTCACCGGCCGTGGGCGCGCGGTGGCGCGGCACGGCACGGCGGCACACCAGGAGTGCCACCAGCCGAGGAGGACGAGCGTATGTGTGGGATCAGCGGGTGGGTGGACTTCGAACGTGACCTGCGTCGGGAGCGGCCGGTCGTCGAAGCGATGAGCGCGACCATGGCCTGCCGCGGCCCGGACGCCGGCGGGGTGTGGTGCTCGGCACACGCGGCGCTCGGCCACCGCAGGCTGTGCGTGATCGATGTCGCAGGCGGCGTGCAGCCGATGCGCGCACCGGGCGCGGCCGAGGTGCTATTGACGTTCAGCGGGGAGATCTACAACTTCCCCGAACTGCGCCAGGAACTTACGGGGCACGGGCACGTCTTCAGCACCCGGTCGGACACGGAGGTGCTGCTGCACGCCTATCTGCAGTGGCACGAGGGATGCGTGTCCCGCCTCAACGGCATGTTCGCCTTCGCGGTCTGGGACGACGAGCGCCAGGAGCTCCTACTCGCCCGGGACCGGTTGGGCGTCAAGCCGCTGTACTACGCCCCGCGGCCCACAGGGGTCCTTTTCGGCTCCGAGCCCAAGGCGCTCCTGGCGCACCCCGACTTCGCCGCCGAAGTCGACGCCGAAGGCCTGGCCGAGCTGTTCAGCCAGATGGGTGCGCGGACACCGGGCCATGGCACCTACCGGGGACTGTATCAGGTTCGGCCCGGCTGGACCGTCCGCGTCACCCGCGGCGGACTCCTGCGCCGCCCATACTGGCAGTTGGAGGCGCGCCCCCACACTGACGACCTTCCCCGTACGATCCGCACCGTCCGTGAACGATTGGACGGAATCGTCCAGAGGCACTTGGTGGCGGATGTGCCCCTGTGCAGCCTGTTGTCGGGCGGCCTCGACTCCAGCCTGGTGGCAGCGCTCGCCAGCCGCTCACCGGGACGCCCGGGCGCAGCCGGGCTGGCCACCTTCTCCGTGGACTTCGCCGGCGCCGAGGCCGCCTTCCGGCCCGACCGGCTCCGCCCCAGCCACGACGAACCGTTCGCAAAAGCCGCCTCCCGTCACATCGGCTCCCGCCACACCACCGTGACGCTGGACGCCGACGACCTCGTCGCCGCCCAATGGGCACCCCTCGCCGCACACGACCTGCCGACCATGGGCGACATGTACACCTCGATGTACCTGCTGTTCCGAGGCGTGCGCCAACAATCGACCGTCGCCCTCTCCGGCGAGTCCGCCGACGAGGTCTTCGGCGGCTATCCCTGGTACCATGACGAAGCCATGCTCGCCAGCCCCGCCTTCCCGTGGGCCGCCACGGGCTCCTGGGCCCCCCTGCTGCGCCCCGACGTGGCGGCCGCTGTACGCCTCCAGGAGTATGGCGCCGACCGGTACGCGGACGCCCTGGCCGAGGTGCCGCGACTGGCCGGCGAAAACCCCCGCGAGCGGCGCATCCGGGAGGTGCTCTACCTCGGCCTGACGCGCTGGCTCCCGGAACTCCTGGACCGCAAGGACCGTCTCAGCATGGCCGTCGGGCTCGAAGTGCGCGTCCCGTTCTGCGACCACGGCCTCCTCGACTACGTCTGGAACGTCCCATGGGCCATGAAGGAAGTCGGCGGGATCGAAAAGGGCCTGCTCCGCAGCGCCGCGAGCGACGTGCTGCCTCCCGAAATCGTCAACCGGCGCAAGAGCATCTACCCCGGTGCCGCCAACGCCGCATACGCACAGGCGGTGCACACCCAGATGCGCGCGCTCCTCGCCCGGCGCGAGGCCCCGCTCTTCGAGGTCATCGACCGGGAGCGCCTCTCCACCGCCTACGCGGCCGATCCCGGCCTGGCCGGCCACATGGCCATCCGGCCCAGTTTCACCGCACCCGCGGCATTTCTCCTGGACATCGACGAGTGGCTGCGTCGCTATCGCGTGCGGCTCGTTTAGGCAGGCGCCCATGCCTGCGGACGGCGCCACGGGACGTGTAGATCCGGGGCGTGTCGATCCGGGAAAGGGGGAAAAGAGGAGGCGCGGTGGGCGAAGAGATGCCGGATCGCCCTGGTGCCGCGAGCCCAGGCCGCACCGCGCCGGCGGCAGTGGAACCCACGTGGGCGGGGCCCGGGCAGGACCAGCTTTCGGCGTTCCGCCTCGGACGGGATCCGGCGGGCGTGGGGCGGCGCGAGCGGGTGGCCGTCGTCGGGGGGAACGGTTCGGGAAAGTGACGACGCTGGGCAGGGTGCTGACCGGCCTGTTCCGGCCGCGGAGGGGCGCGTGCTCTACGGGGGCCGGGATCTGTGGGGTCTCGACCTCCGTGCCGTGCGCGACCGGCAGGCGGCGGTGTTGCAGGACCACATCGACTACGCCTTCACCCTGGGGGAGAACATCGCCCTTGGCCGGGTGGAACGGATGGATGACGCCGGGGCGGTGGCCGAGGCGGCCGCGCCGGGGGGGGCGCCGGGGGGGGCGCCGGGGGGGGCGCGCCGACGAGGTGTCCGGAGCCCTGCCGCAGGGCTACGACACAATGCAGACACGGGAATTCAGCGTCGGGACGGAGCTGTCGGCGGGCAGTGGCAACGGGTCGCCGTCTCTCGGGGGTTCATGCGGCAGGCGCCGCTGATCGTGCTGGAGGAGCCGACGGCGTCGCTGATTTGCGGCCCATCCCCCCGGCCTCGGCGGAGCGGGTGTGTCTGTGCCTGCACCACGGCCTCGGGGGGTACGGCCTTCTGCCCGTCCTCCTCGGGACCACGCAGACCGACAACGGGCGCTTCGTCCTCGATCACGCCGCGCTGACACAGGTGCGCCGCGACGATCACGCCGCGCTGACACAGGTGCGCCGCGACGATCGCGGCGCACCTGGGCTTGTACATCACCTGCACCCGGCACCTCGCGGGCCTGACGGCGGTGATCTGCAGCAACCCCGCGTGCGACCACCAGAGCCCGCACCGCGAGGAGCGCGTCTGCCGGCACTCGGCACTGCGGCGCGCTCCCAATGTCCCCCCTGCTTCAGGGACATTCCGGCTCCGGCCGGCCGGAACTGCCCCCACTGCGGCCATGCGTACCGCGGCTGATCCCGCGCCGGCCCGGGCCAAGCCGAGCGCGGGGCGACCGTGCCGGTCCAGATCAACCCCGCCGCCTCGCGGAATGCATGAAACGCTGTCGCGCAGGTGGTGCCCAGACCCGTACGGCCACGCCGCGATTTTGCTTCGACGGCGGAGTGAGGCGGCCGGAAGCCGCCTCACTCCCGCGCACTCCGCCTACACCACCGCGCTTCGTCCCCCGTCCGCAGTCGACTCGGCAAGGTCTCGGATCCGTTCGGCCGGCAGGTTGCCGCCCAATCCCACCTGCACACCTGAGGCCTCGAACTGGACGAAGTGCGCACCGTCCGACCGGGTCACCCACGTCGCGGGTACGCCGCCCAGGGAGGTCTCCGTCTTCACCGCGTCGCCGGCGTCGTCGCGGACGTTGGTGTGCCACCCGTCCCCCGTGCACGCGGAGAGAAAGACCCCCAACTCGATCTGGTCGTCACCGTAGAACGCCCAGCCCATGCGCACCCCGTCCGCCTGCACGCTGCGACCGCCGGAGAACGGCAGGCCGATCGCGCGCGCCGCCGGCCAGGAGACCTCGGGAAAGAGGGCACGGACATCGGCCTCGGCGGCCTCGCGCGATTCCGGGTTGCCGGCGGCCACCCATTCTCGGTTCATTAGGCGCAGAGACTGCTCGGCCAATTCCAACACCTCCGCCAGCGGTCGGTCCAGCCGGGTCCTGAGGGCATGCCGTGCGGCCGCGCACCGCGACTTGACCGTACCGGCGGGGACGCCGAGGATCGACGCCGTCTCCGCGACGGGCAGGCCGAGGCCGTGGTGCAGGGCCACCGCCGCCCGCAACCCCGGGGGCAGCGTGGCCAGTGCCCGGCGGGCCTGCTCGCGCTCGTCCGCCGCTGAGAGGCACTCCTCCGCCGACTCCTCCCAACCGGAGGGCTTAGGATCCGGGTCCGCCACTTCGCGCCGGCCCTGTTCCGCGAGGCGCAGGGCCTCCCGGACGGCGATCCGCCGGAACCAGGCCCGCAGGGCCCGGGTGTCGCGCAGCCCGGGCAGGGCGAACGCGGCCCGGATACAGGCCTCCTGGACCGCATCCTCGGCGAGTTGCCGCTGCCCCAGGATGAGGCCGGCCGCCCGGAGGGCCTCCGCCCGGTGCGGCAGGACCAGGCGCTCGACGCCCAGCCAGTCCGCGGTGCGCATCGCATCACCCCCTCGCCCATGGGACCGGCGGCATCGGCCGCGGGTTCGGTCCCCGGAACACATTCCTGGGTGGCAGCGGGCAAAGCCCTCCGGGGCTGCTCAGCGGATGCGCGCCTCGGGGCCGCGGGCGCGGGCCGGGCCGTGCTGCTCATCTCCCACCGCCTGGGTTCGACCCGTCTCGCCAGCTACGCCCCCACGGAGGGGGAAGTACCGCAGTGTTCCGCCGCAACGGATCTTGCGGCGCGAGGTCCGCATCCTGGTGCTAGAGGACGGGCGCATCGGGGAGGACGGCCGCGCAGCGACATCGTCAGCAGCGGGGGCCTCTACGCACGCATGTGGGAGGAACAGCCAAAGTGGTACCGATGCGCGGAGGTCAGGAGGGCATCGGCGACATCACGCTGCAGGGGGTGTCGTTCCGTTACCCGCAGCGCCCGGCACCGGCGTTACGGGACGTGAGCGCCACGGTGCGGGCGGGCGAGCGCCGCGCGCTGGTCGGCGACAACGGGTCGGGAAAGACGGCGCTGGTCAAGGTGCCCAGGGGCCTATACGGGCCCACGACCGGACGGTTCCTCTACGACGGGCGGGACCTGGCCGACCTTCGGCAGCGCGGAGGTGCGGGCCCTGCAGGCCGCGGTCTTTCGGGACCACATCCACTACGCCTTCACGCTCCGCGAGAACGTCGGGGACGGGCGGCCGAAGCGGGCGGACCAAGTGGAGGCGGTGGAGGCGGTGGAGGCGGTGGCCGCGCGTGGGGGTGCGGACGCCGTCGCCGAGGCGCTGCCCGACGACTTCGAGGGGGGGGCGGAACTCTCCGGGGGGTAGTGGCAGAGGGTGGCGGTCTCTCGGGGCTTCATGCGCGAGGGGCTGGAGGGCGGAGACGCGACCGATAGGAGCGTCGGGAGGCGACCTGGGTCGCGAGGCGCCAAGATGGAGGCAAGCCGCGCGACCACTGATCGTTTTGGACGAGCCGACGGCGGCGCTGGATCCGAAGGCTGAGGCCGACGTCTTCCGCCGATTCGCCGCCATGGCGGGGGGACGGACGGCGATCCTCGTCAGCCACCGCCCGGGGTTCGTGCGCCTCTGCGACCGTGTGCCGCTGCTCGCGGACGGCGGCCTGGTGGAGCAGGCCACCACGACGAACTGCTGGCGGCCGGCGGGGTGTGTGCGGGGATGTGGGCCGTGCAGGCGGGATGGTACCAGGAGGGGGCGGATGCGCCGTACTTCACCGACGCCGAGCGCGCGGCGCTGGCGATCACCGAAGCCGTCACCCGGCGCAGCGACCGGGTGAACCCGGTACCCGACGAGATCTGGGATGAGCCCGCCCGGCATTACGACGAGCCGGCGCTGGCCGCCCTGATCCTCTCGATCGCCACCACCACCGTCTTCGACCGCCTCAACGTCACCACCAGGCAGGTGGCCGGCCGGGGGTTGAGCGCCCCCTGGCGGGTGCGGCGGCCGCGATGGCACGCGCCGACCGCACAGCCCGTCCCGGCTGTGGCGGCTGTGGCGGCAGGCAACGCGTTTTCCTCCGCCCAACTGGCGCAACTGGCGCACATGGCCTCGCGGTGTCGGCCGCCGCACAGGGGAACGGCCTGTGGTGTTCCGGTCAGACGCGTGCAGGGTTCGTGCGGGCCTGTGAGTACGCGCCGGAAAGTGGCGGCTTTGCATGCGGCCCTCAGCCGGCGGATGCAGGTCGGCCGCCGGCCTCGTGTACAATCGAGCGGGTCGTGGCGAGCGGCCGACTGTCCCGTCACCCCTTGGAGGGATGCGCGTGAACGGCATCGGCGATTCTGTGCTGCTGAGCAACGGCGTGCAGATGCCCTGGCTCGGCTTCGGGGTTTGGCAGATCCCCAACGGGGAACAGGTCGCCAGCGCCGTCCGGACGGCGCTGGCGGCCGGATACCGGAGCATCGACACCGCGGCCGCGTACCGAAATGAAGAGGGCGTGGGGAAGGCGCTGCGGGAGTCCGGCATCCCCCGCGGCGACCTGTTCGTCACCACGAAGGTGTGGAATTCCCAACAGGGTTACGAGTCCACCCTCAAGGCCTTCGAGGAGAGCCGCCAACGACTCGCGCTCGAGTACGTGGATCTCTACCTCATCCACTGGCCGGTCAGGGGCAAATACAAGGATACGTGGCGGGCGCTTGAGCATCTCTATCGGAACGGTCTGGCCCGCGCCATCGGCGTCAGCAACTTCCAGCGGCAGCACCTGGAAGACCTACTGGACCATGCCGATGCGGTGCCCATGGTGAACCAGATCGAATTCCATCCCCTCTTGGTGCAGCGGGACCTGAGAGCCTTCTGCGCCGACCGCGGCATCCAGGTGGAAGCCTGGAGCCCTCTAATGCGGGGCCATCTGGGCCTGCCGGTGTTGGAGGCGATCAGCGCCAGGCACGGCAAGACACCCGCCCAAGTGGTGCTGCGCTGGGATCTCCAACACCGGGCTGTGACCATCCCCAAGTCGGCCGACGCCGGGCGGATCAGCGAAAACACGGGAATCTTCGATTTTGAGCTGTCGGCGGACGAAATGGCCGCCATCGACGGTCTGGACGCGGGCAAGCGGTTTGGTCCGGACCCGGACGACTTCCACTTCTGACATGAGCGGCGCCTGCACATGTCACACCGGTCGCCCGTGCCGGGCGGCCGGCGTCTCCCTCATTCGGACGGCGGACGCGAACGGATAGGAGCAACGCGGGTGTGGTGCGGCTGCCGGGGTTGGCGGGAAGCCGCGACGCGACGGCGGAGCGCACTGCGCGCGGACTGCTACGTTGCGACCCGGAGACCGCTGTGGCGATGAGCAAGTGCTGCATGATCGCGCGCGAGGTGATACGTCAACCCATCTCCGCGAGTACCGCTGGAGCGCCGACCGGTGCCCGTCCCGGCCACCCCACCACCGCACCTGGCCCGCAGGCGAGGTGCCGAAGCCTTGGAACTTCACCCGGTGACGGCCGAACGACTGGCCGATCTCGCCCGTTTCTGAAGTCGGAATGCCGCTTCCATCCCTTGAGGCGCGCGTGCCCGCAAGCTCAGCCGGTCATGTGGGGCCATCAGGTACGCCGGCCGGTGAGTAATATCCGCTTGCCCGGGCCGGAGTGCCGCGCTCCTCATCGAGGAACATCTCGCTGCTCCTGCCTGCGCAGTAGGAAGCGGAGATCCGTCTGGTCCTGAGGACGCATCCCCCTCTTGGTTTCGATCAGTGTGGTCAGTGCGGCGATGGGAATCACCACCCCGTTGACGTCTGCCATCACGGCGTCAGCGTTGCTGAACTCGATCTCTCCGATGCGCGCCATGAGGTCGACCGTGATCTCATCGACGACACGCACGACGGTGCACTCTGCGACGTCTCCGTCTCGGACGTCACGCGCGGCATTGTCCGCGAGCACCTCCATGCCGCGCTTGATCCGACGGACGTTGTCCGGACTGGGGTCTACCAGAAAGTCGACGTCCTCTGTCGCGCGCTGGCGCCCCCAATAATTTACAGCGAGCCCTCCGACGAGGACGTACTTCGCGCCGGCCTCGTTCAGGGCTTTGCACAGCCGGCTGAGATCGTCGGGCGTTGGGGCGCGTGAAGCCTGACCGTCCAGTTCGTCTCCCACCAGCTCTGCGCCTCCTCGAAAGAACGGAATCGAAACACTCCTTTGGGACGTACCACTTGGGCAGCGCGCAGCACGTTGGAGGTCTCCGCCAGCCGCCTGTAATTGTCCAGCCCCGGAGCCGGTAGGCGACCGGCGCGTCCGCCCACTTCGCGCATGTGTTCCCAGTCCTGCTCCATCGCAGTTACCCCCTGGTCACCCATTCTACCAAGAGGTGGTGGGGCACACCTTTAGCGGAAGAGATGTCGAGCGCAGGGACCCCTCCACGACCCGATACGACAGGGGATGTGAACGTCTGTCAGCACGGCGCGGGCACCGAGCCATGGCGACGCGGGGGTTGCTCCGGCAGCACCAGACACTCGGTGTCCGTGCGAGCCCAGAAGGGGTCGGGGCGGTCGACCCGGCCGCCGATCCCGCACCCTCGGCGTATCGGTAAACGGGCGCCGGCCCCGATCCCGGTATCATTCCCCCCTGCACCGCTGCGTCTCCCCCCCGGCGACCCTTGCGCCGGGCGAGAGGATTCCATCCAGCGAATGAGAAGCTGTTCGCCACCCGACGTCTGGGAGCACGGCGCAGACGCCCCCGGAAGCCGCTCTGAGACGGATGATTCGGGCGGCGCCACGCACAAAGGCGCGGGGAGTCGTGCCCGGCCTCCGCTCGCCTCAGGGGTGCCGCGTTGGCACGCACGGTCCTTTTGGCGATGGACGGCGGTGGAACGCGCACGCTTGCACTGGCACTGAGCGGCGCGGGAGCCTTTCTCGGATTCGCCGAGGACGGCGGTTGCAACGCCGGACGGCACGGCATGCAGGAAAGCGTCCGCCACGCGGCGGGCGCCATGGGCAAGGCCCTGTCGCTGGCGGACGCTTCGGGGCGGGATCGCCGTCTTCGTGGCGGGCATCGCCGGGCTGACCGATACCGGCTGGGCGGAGCAGATCCGCGAGGCGTGCGGCATCGGGTGCCCTGGACACTTCATCGGTGACCAGGTGGGCGCCTTTGGGGGCGGACCAGGCATCGTGTCTGCGCCGGCACCGGATCCGTCGCGTGCGACGTGACCGAATCGGGGCGAGAGGTATCCAACTTCGCTTTCGGGCACTTCTCCCCGGCCGGCGCCGCCATGCTTGTGTGGGAGGCGTTGATCCGCATCGCCGCCGGGTGAGGCGGCCGACCGGGACGACGCCTGGGCGGCAGCAATGCAGGCCGCGCTCTCTCTTGAGAACGTCACGGAACTCCGAGCCGCCTTCATCGCCAAGGCCCTGCCGCCCCACATCGCGCGGATGGCGCCCTCGGTCACCGCCGCCGCCGAGCGGGGCATCCCCCTGGCGCGCGCCGTGTGCGACAACGCGGCAAAACATCTCGCGCGAGCTGCGGACCGTCATGCGGACCGTACTGTCAGGACGCGGGACATGTGCACCCGCGTCGCCGCTCTATCCCCCGGTCGTCGGGGCCGCGAGCCTCGCCCTTCAGCGTTGCGGCATCGCGACCACGCCGGCCGTGTTGCGGGCCCTTGCCGAGCGTGTGGATGCGGCGATGGGCGGGCTCGGCTCGCCCCCCCTGACGGGGAGCACGACGACGCGATACCGGTTGCCACCGGCGACGGCGGAAGTCCCGGATACCCGCCGGGGGGCGGGCGGCGGCCCAGGGCCGCGGGTGATGGCGCGACGGGTTATAGTTGCGCCATCGCCCGGATCAGCAGAATCGGTCGAGGGACAGCTTCGCCGGATGCCAGGGGGGCGCGGCCGTGCTTCGCAAGCCGCCCCCCACCGCGACGCGTCCGGGTGATGCCCGTTCCCGACGGCGAGCGCCCGCACGGGACGGCCACTCGCCGCCGCGGACAGACGCCACCCAATGCGCCACCCCACACGCGGTCGAATCACGGGTGGGACGTCCGGTTCAAAGGCCAGCGCCTCAATGCTCGGCACCCTGGCCATGCACAAACTCGGCGAGCGAAGTAGATCGTGCGGCGAGCAGCAGCCACTCCCCCAGCCGGTCGACATCGCGCTCGGCCGCCAGCCGCTCCTGCACCTCCGGCGGCACCATGCCAAAGCGTGTCCTCAGCAGCATGGCCACCGATTGCGTAAGGCCTTCTGCACGGCCCTCTGCACGACCCTCTTCGCGGCCCCGCTGCTCGCGCTTCGTCAACATCTCCTGCAGGATCTCGGACATCCGCTCCCACGCCCCCTCCAGTTTGGCGCGCCCATCCGGTCCCACGGACTTCTCCACGAATTCTATCACCGCTGCCATGGCCGCGTGCCGCAGGTCGGCGTCCGGCAAGTAACGGGCGTACGCCATCGCCTCCAGTGCCAGATCGAGCACAGACCGTCTAGCCTCATGACGCATCAGCGGTAGGAATGCCACATCAAGCAGGTCCAAGGCCCTGGGCAAGGCCCTCTTCGCGGCCCTCGGCACGGCCCTCTTCGCGGCCCCGCTGCTCGCGCTTCGTCAACATCCCCTTCAGGATCTCGGACATCCGCTCTCACACCCCCTCGGGTTTGGGTCGCACAGGGTCGGCGCCTGAGGGCGCAGCGCGACCGCGCCGCCCGCCCGGACTTCTCCACACGAATTCTACCAAGCATGGGGCGGGGTGGGTGGGAGGGCGGCACCCCAATATGCTCTCCGCACCCCTGATCCCGATGGCCGCGGCGCGGGCGACCAGACCGGTTCAGACCGTGGCCGGCACCATGGCCACGTCCGCCAAACCCTGGGAGCCGAGAAGCCAGAGTCGGAGGGCGCCGTGAAACGGCCTCCCCGCCGGAGCACGCGCCACCGCGGCGTACGTCGCTCCCAGGTCAGGGATGTCCATCGGCGCGAGGTTGCTGTACACAAGATCAAAGGGCTCCGAGCGCAGGGGCGCCATGTCCTGGGCGTCCGCGCACAGGAATTCGATCCCGGGACTCCGCTCGCGGGCCAGGGCCAGCATCGCCTCGGACACGTCCACCCCGATCACGGCGCCGCCTGCGGCATGGACGCGGCGGACGACATGGCCTTTGCCGCACACCAGATCAAGCCCCTGCCCGACCTCCCCCAGCGCTTGAGGCAGCGCGCGGATGGCGCTGGAGAGAACCGAGGTTTCGGCGTCCGGATCGGCCGGGGTCCCGGCCGCGTAATCCGCCGCGACGCCGTCGTAGCGGGCCCCTTACCCGCACCCCTCCTGCCCCTTTGAACCTGAATCTCGCAGTGGATCACGTACGTCCCACGGCCCCTTGTGCTGCCGGGCCGCCCCCGAACCGCCGGGGGGCCGGGACGATCGGTCCGCGCGGCTGTGGATCAAGGCCTGAGCCGGATCTTGGCGAAATCCAGGTTGTATCGGCGATCCGACAGGAGAACACCACCCCCCTCCCCCGCCCTGCCGCACACCGTCCGCGGGCGTGCGCGCGCGGCTGCGGCGGCCCACGCCATCCGCCAATGGGCTGCCGCCATAGCGCCCAGGGCCACCCCCGGCGGGATCGCGGCCCCCCGCGCCGGGACCCATCCCAGGAGGGCGATTCACGCGCTCACCAGGGGGCGTGCTTCCGGGCACCCCCCCCGGTCGGAGGCTTCCCCGCGGTAGGACCGGCGTGTATGGCGCCGAACCCGCCCGCACATCAGGCGCGCGCGGGCTCTTGTAGCCCCTCCGGGGAGGTCGTGTACATGATGCAGCCCGAAGAACTCCGCAAGGCGGAGCCGCTCCTCTGGTCGCCCGGGCTCGGCACGGATGTCTGGGCGTTGTTCTGCGCCTCCGGCGCCGGGGATCTGGCGGCGGTGGAGCAACTGCTGGCGAAGGATGCCGCACTCGTGCGCGCCTCCCACGGCGGCCACACGGCCCTGGCCTTCGCCGTGCGGGAGAACCGGCCGGAGGTCGCGCGGCTCCTGCTGCGGCGCGGCGCCGATCCGATCCACTCCGGCACGCCGGATACTCTCCTGCAGATCACCCGCGACCGGGGCTTCGCGGAGATGGAGCAGCTCCTGAAGGGCGCGTTCAGCGGCGCGGCACCCCAGGGGGAAGGGATCGCGGAGGCGATCCGCGGGCGCGACTTGCCTGAAGTGCGGGGGTTGCTCGCCGCCTCTCCGGGGCTTGTCCACGCGCTCGACGAGCGCACCAACCAGCCCATCCACTGGGCCGTCATGACGCGGCAACCGGACATGATCGACGAGCTCCTCGCGCACGGGGCGGACATCGAGGCCCAGCGCGCCGACGGCGCGCGGCCGATCCAACTGGCCAACGGCGACTACCACTATCGCGGCTGGCTGAAGGACCACCCCACCACGCCGGCCGAGGTGATCGTCCACCTGCGCGCCCGCGGCGCGTACTGCGATCTCTGCACGGCGGCCCACATCGGGGACCTGCGGCATGTGCGGGAACTGCTGGCGGGGGATGCCTCCCTGGCGAACCGGCTGTCCGACTACGTCACCTACTACGCCTGCTCCGGCACGCCCCTCCGCAACGCGGCCGCCGCCGGACACATGGAGATCGTGCAGATGCTCCTGGAGCACGGCGCCGATCCCAATCTGCCCGAGGGGGACATCGCCCCGCGGGGGTTCGCCCTCTATTCGGCTGTCTCCCGCGAGCACTTCGACGTGGCCCGCCTGCTGCTGGAGCACGGCGCCCACCCGAACGTGGAGGTCGACAGTTCCGCCGACACCCTGAGCATCGCCATCATGCGCTCCGATCAGCGCATGGTGGACCTGCTCTGCTCCCATGGCGCGGCGCGGCCGGTGCACCTGCTGGCGCACTACGGCGATGTGCAGACGGCGGCGGCCGTGTTCGCAGCCGACCCGGCCCTGGCCGACGATCCGGGCGCGCTCGGCAGCGCGGCCGGGCACGAGGGCTTCGTGCGCCTCATGCTGCGCTACCGGCCCGACCTGCCCGAACGCGTCGGCGTCGCCGGCGCCACACGGGAGATCACCGAACTCCTCTTCCGCCACGGCATGAACCCCAGCCACCCCGACTGGCTCGGCGTCACGCCGCTGCACCGCTTCGCCGAGAGGGGCGATGTGGAAAACGCCGCGCACTTTATCGAGCACGGGGCCGACCTCGATGCGCGCGACGAGGTGATCCGCTCGACGCCGCTCGGCTACGCCGCCAAGTACGGGCGGCGGCGGATGGCCGAACTGCTGCTGCGGCACGGTGCCAGGCCGAGCCTTCCGGACGATCCCCCGTGGGCCACGCCGCTGGCCTGGGCGACGCGGCGCGGCCACGACCACATCGTACGGCTGCTCAGGGCGTACGAAGAGAACGGCACGTTGCCGCCTCTGCCGGGCCTCGAGCAGTACGAGCGCCTGGCCGACGATCTTGTCGCCGCGTACGAAACCGGTGATGCCACAGCGACGGAGCGTATCGCAGCGCACTTCGAGGTGGATGCGCGGACGTGGAACACCGGGCGCTCCACACTCGAGGAGGTGCGCCGCCGGGTGCGCAACCGCTTGGAAAAGCATGCCGGTACCCAGTCGGAGGACGGCCGGCTCACGCCGGCGGATGCCCGGTGGCTGATCGCCCGGTGGGACGGGTACCACGACTGGGACCAGATGGTGGACCAGGCGGAGGGGTAGCGCCCCGTCCCCGGACGCTCCAGGGAGGGACGGGCGTCAGGAGGTTGCCCAACCCGACTTACGAGACGTGGGCGCGTGTAGACGATTCGCCTTACGGCAACCGGTGCCGATGAGGAAGGACTTTACGACTCCGACGATCAGGACGTGGAGTTGGTCTGACGACGGTCGCGGGGACACACGCGTCGTTGGGTCCCCCATGGCGCCGACGTTCGAAGAGGCGGCTGCCGCAGCGGGGCCGATGGCCGCGATACCGGTGACGACGACCAAAGGGATCGTGTCGACCGTGCCTCCGATGAGGCGTGCGCCCCACCCGCCCACCGTCGCGGCCCGACGCGACACCCTTCGACCAGCCGCATCGCGGCGGTGGACATGCGGGCGAAGATCCCGGGCCAGGAGCTAGAGCGCGACGGGTTCCTCATCGTGTACACCGACGGCGAGGGCGTGCGCAACGTGCCGTATTGGTCCGGCGGCGCGGGCGACGTCGGGCCGGCCTTCGCCGGCACGGTGCACAAGGCGCAGGGTGGGGAGTACCCGCGCGTCGTGTTCGCGCTGGCGTGGCATGCATTCAAGCTGCTGGACCGCTGCCTGGTGGACACCGCGGTGAGCCGGGCCGGGACAGCCTGACCGTGGTGCGCGAGGCGGGGGCAATGGAGCGGGCGGTGGCCAACGGGGCGGAGACGCGCACGTACCAGTGACTGCAGGCGTGATACAGGGGGCGGACCTTCGGCGGGGAAGGTCCGGCGGGCAGGAATGGCGGCTGCTAAAGACAACGTAGAGTCAGGCCGAGCGCAGGATGCTGTTCCCGAGTTCCCGAGGAGGCAACACGGTGGAAGTTTACACCATCGGTTATGAGGGGCGCGGTCTTGAGGAGTTCGTGGGAACTCTTCTGGAAAACCGCATTGAGATCATTGTTGACATCCGGCGACTGCCCGTGAGCCACAAGCCAGGGTTCTCGAAGTCGAGGCTGAGTGCTACCCTCCGGGACTCCGGCATCGACTATGTGCATCTGCCGACGCTGGGCAGTCCCAAGTCCCTCCGCGACGCCCTACGGGCGACACAGGACTATGATCGGCTCTTCTCGGACTATGAGGCCTGTCTGGCGGAGGAAGAGGACTGTCTCCAAGAACTGCAACAGTGGGGAAGCGAACGGAGGATTTGCCTGCTGTGTGCTGAACGTCAGCACAACCGCTGCCACCGATCCGTGGTGAGCAGCATCCTCACCGATCGCGCGGCGGTGGAAGTTGTCCACCTTTGAGGAGCGTCAACCGTGCCAGACGGGCCGTGGCAGGACCTGCGGGTGATGATCGCGGTCAAGACGTACCCTCAACCGAGCTCACCGTCGAAGAACGGGCGCCGGCGCTCACCCGACAGCCTGGCGTGCGCCCGCTCCAGGGCGGCGATGTCCGTTTCGGTAGGGCGTGCACGGGTCACTGCGATGAAGTCCACGTCGCTCGCGCCGGGGCGGAAGTCGTCCAGGGCGGCCGAGCCGGTGAGGTAGAGTCCCTCCACCAGACCGGGGGCCTCGCCGTCGACCGCGGCCACGTACTCCGAGGCCGCCCGTTGCACGACGGGGTCCAGATTCACGGCGGCATGCCTCCCCGATCTGTGCCATCCCGTGCTTCAGCATAGCGGGGGGCACGAACGGAGGATGCGCCCGGCGGCTGCCGGGCAATGCGCCCGCCGTGCGGGTTCGCGGCGGACGCATGTAAACGCCGCAGGCGCAGCGATGACTGGCGCGAGAGTGGTCGCGGGCAACGAACGCCCCCACGCCACGCCCCCCCCGCCCCGGGGCGGGGTCCTTCAACCGGAGAGGCGCCGTGCGGTGGCCTCGACCAGTTTGGGCAACGCGGCATCCGGAAAGGGCGAGACGCAACTCACGTTGATCTCGCAGAGCACGTGCGCATCCTCGCCCGCGGCCGGCTGGCGGTGGAGGAAGTCCGCATCCCAGATGACCGGCAGCGCCTCGGTGGCGATGTCCAGAATGTGCTGCATCTGTGGGATCCACTCCCCCTCCATCCGGGCCCGCAGCGACTGAAACTCCGGTTTGGTCGGGGGATGGTAGAGCCTGGGCGGCGGCAGCAGGGGCTCGCCGCCCTTTTCCGGATACACGAGCGCGGTGACGTACTGGTGGCCGAAGCCCACCACCTCGTTGTGGGTCATGTAGCAGCGGACCATGCCGCCGGGGACGGGCGAATGGAAGGGCTGGTCGATCACCTGCCCCGCCCCCTCGAAATACCCCTCGCACTGCGCGACGAAGGCACTCAGCCGCATCTCGCCGTCCCGGCTGCCCCGGAGCGCGTGGATCGCGCGCACAAGAGGATCTGGGCCCCCGTCCCCATCCGGGCCCGCGAGCGCCACGCGCCAGACGCCATTGCCGCCGTTGCCGCGATTCTGCTTGAGCACGCGCGAGGCGCCGCCGGCCAGACGCCCGGCCAAGCCTTGGCGCAGTTCCTCACCGGTCCCGTACCGGTGAATCTCGCCGCCGGACCAGCCCATCTCCCGGGTGTCGAACAGGACCCCCTTGGTGCCCATCTTCAGGATGACGTCGGGGTGGGTGCTCACGAACACCCCGGCCGACGCCACGGCCCGCAGCACCGCGTCCAGCACGGATCGATCGCGGCCGCCCTGGAGGGGGTCGATCCAGACGAGGACGCCATCGACGCCCTCGAGTTGCCGGCGGACCTCGTCGGCGAAGTCATCCGCGTACACGGCCGGCTCGGCCGCGATGCCGCGGCGGCGGAACTCCTCGAAGACCGTACTGTAGCGGTTGTTCTCGGGCGTGGCGCGCTCTCGCGCCTCGCGATCGCCGGAGTAGACGATCGCCACCCTGCGCATCCGGCCCATCGTCCGCACCACCTTCTGTGCCATCGGCCTTTCCGGAGAACGGCCGGCGGCCGACCACATCGCGCCTCGCCGTCCCGGACAGGCCGGCCCGCCGGGAGGACCGAGACGGAGATACACTGCAGGATCGCTCGGTTCCTCCCGGGGCCGGGTGGCGGCCGCCGCCGGGGGCGCCGTCGAGTCGCACCTCCAGCGAGGCGTCCGTGTCTACCGCACGGGCGCCCACGCAGATGGTCCTGCCCGCGCGTAACGATGTGGATGCGCAGCCCAACCCGCGGCACGAGGCGATCTCCGCATCCGTGCACCCCGCCCGCACCAGGCAGCAGGCCACCGCGAAGTCTGCCTCGCTGCGGCTCCGGTATCTGCCGTCCAGAGACTGCGCCCGCGCGGCGCAGACCGCCTTCAGAGGAACGTCGCGCGGGTGTACTTGCAGCGCGGCCGGGCGCCCCGCCTCGGCCGTCCATGGCGCTTCCGATCCCACTTCAGCCCTGGCTCCTCCTGCCTCCTCGCGCCGGCGGCGCCGCCGTACCCTTGAAGTGTTCGATGAATTGCGTACACTCATGGGCGTTCGAACCGCCGTGAAGATTCTACCCGGTCCCTCCGGAGCGGCCGGAGAATCAGGAGGGCGCCATGCGCGCGATTGTGGTGCAGGAGTATGGCGGGCCCGAGGTGCTGCAGCCCCAGGAACGGCCGGAGCCGCGGCCGGGCCCTGGCGAGATCACCATCCTTGTGGCGTACGCCGGAGTCAACTTCGCCGACCTGAAGGCGCGCGAGTCCGGCTATCGCGTTCCCGCCCTGCCCTTCGTCCCGGGCCTGGAGGTCTCCGGCCGCATCCGCGCCGTGGGCGAAGGCGTCACGGGGTTGGCCGCCGGGCAGCCGGTGACGGCGATGCTCTCCGGCGGTGGGTATGCCGATGTGGCCGTTGCGCGCGCCGCGCTGACGCTGCCCGTCCCGGACGGGCTCGACCTGCCCAGCGCCGCCTCGCTGATCACCGTGCTACCGACCGCGTATGCCCTGGTCCACGACGTGGCGCGGATCCGCTCCGGCGAGAGCATCCTGATCCAAAGCGCCGCGGGCGGGGTCGGGACCGTCGCCGGCCAGGTCGCCCGGCTGGCTGGCGCGGCAGCGGTCTACGGGGTGGTCTCCCGGCCGGAGAAGGTCGAGTATGCCCTGGGCTACGGCTATGACGAGGTCTTCCTTGAGGCGGACTTCGACGAGCGGGTACGCCAGGCCACCGGCGGCCGCGGCGTGGATGTGGTCCTCGATCCCGTGGGGGGTGAAACGTGGCGGCGCGGCCTGGCGTCGCTCGCCGTCTTCGGGCGGGCCGTCGCCTTCGGCAACGCCAGCGGCGCGAAGCCCTGGGCGGCCGGATTGGCCGAACTCGCGCCGCGCTCCCTGGGCGTGCACGGTTTCAGCATCCTCAGCCTGGCCGCGGCTTCGCCTGAGCGGCTACGTGTTCTGGCGGGCGCTGCGTTGCGGCTGGCCACCGAGGGCAGGGTGCGGGTGCCGATCACCGCCGAGTTCCCCCTGGAGCAGGCCGCCGAGGCGCATCGCCTCATCGGCAGCCGCACGAGCACAGGCAAGATCCTGCTCCAGGCAAATGCCTGAACGCAGGGCTGCCCAAAGCCCGGTGAGCCGTCCGCGTCCACCCGCACCTTCCGGTGCGGGAACGTCTTTTTCAGTCGCGCCGGACCGGCCCGATGGCGACGGCCCTGCCTACCCCCGACGACACGACGGGCCTGTGCCCCACCTCCAGCGACTCCCTACCTGCTTCGTGTCGCAGCCCACAGACCCCCGCGTGCCTCTCCTTCCTCCGGCAGGCCCAGCGGCAGATGGCGTGTTATGTCCGCAACGGCATGCCGACCGGTGGCGGCCTGCCGGATTACATCGCCACGGGATGCGAAATTGACCCGTCGTACACGGCGCCGCCCCGTGGCGCTACGCCGCCTCGGAACGCTCCCGCATACGGCGGTTGACCGGGACCAGCAGTGACCAACGCGGCGCCCGAGCACGACGGGATCGAGTCGGGGATCTGCCGCGGGCAGGCCCTTGAGTGCAGCGCCCGACCCACGCGACGGTGCGCCGAACGAGGATCAGCGCGCGCACCGGCGAGGTGCCTGGGGCCAGGACTACGGCCAGCGACTGGCCAGGGCGGGCGGCGAGGCGTCACGGGTCCAGCGCATGCTGGCACCGGCGACCCGCCGCACCCCCCTGATCGAGACGTGTTCGGGCAACCAAACGGTGGGTCCGGCCAGGCTTTTCACCGATGGTCTCGAAGTGTGAACGTTCCCGCTTCCGGCACAAGGCGGGTTCAGACGAATGGGGGGCATCCTTGAATGAGAGACGCCTTGCTCCGGCGCGGTTTGCGGCTGGAATACATCACCTTGGGATGGAACGTTGTCGGTACGGTCGTTGTGGTCGCCGCCGCTTGGGCGGCGCGGTCGGTGGCCCTCGCTGGATTTGGCCTGGACTCCCTCATTGAGATCTTCGCCTCCGTCGTCGTCGTCTGGCAACTGACCGGCGGGGATGCGGAGCGTGAGCGCAAGGCGCTTCGTCTCATCGGCTTTGCGTTCTTCGCGCTGGCTCTCTACATCCTTTGCCAGACCGCCTTTGCCCTTGTCACGCGATCCCACCCGGCACCTTCGCCTGGCGGCATCGCTTGGCTCGGGGCGACCCTCATCGCCATGCTCCTGCTCTCATACGGCAAGCGCATCACCGGGATGCAGCTGAACAATGAGGTTCTGATGACCGAAGCGCGTGTGACACAGATCGATGCCCTTCTTGCCGGCGCCGTCCTTATCGGTCTCGTGCTCAATGCCTCCGCCGGTTGGTGGTGGGCGGATCCGCTGGCCGGCCTGGTGATCGTGTACTACGGCCTCAAAGAAGGATTTGCAGCCATCCGTGGCGAGGCGTAGCGGCCGAGGCAACTGCTCCGCAGCCCTGCCTTTGGGGGTGCACAGCAGGTACTGTTCCGGCGTCGCAGCCGATCTGGGACCCGTTCCCGCACCTCGCCACCGGTTGGCGTGATGCCACTGGGCGGGCGCCGCGACCCGCCCGGCCCCGCCGGCACACGCAGGCGAGCCCTGCCCAGGTTGGCCGCTGCTTAGCCGTACAGGTCAGCCCGTCGGGGGCCGGGGCCGGCGCGGTGCCCACTGCGTACCCGCATCCGCCAGCGGGAGCAGGGGGACCTGCCACTGGGGCAATGGGACGGCGGCGACTCTACCGTTCGCGTATACGAACAGCCCCCACCGGGAAGGGCGTTCTTGACGCCGTCTCTCCGACGGTACCGGTGGCGAAGCGCCGCTGGAGTCTCCCGCCTGCTGGAAGACCTCGCCCTGGCCCGCCCCGACGGCAGCCTCGGTTCGGCTGACGCGCAGGCTTAACCAGGCGGAGGTGGAAATCTGAGGATCCAACTCGGTGCAAGGTCGGGGGTGTGCGTCACGCACGCGGTTGCCCGCCCATACCAGCCAGCCTCCGACGAGCCGGTGGCGCTGGCCCTATGGGACGCTTGCGTCGGTGACCGGTGGCCCGTTCCGCCGGCGGTTTTTCGCGCCCTGATCTCAGAGGGCACGACGCTGGTGCTGGAGGACGGCGGGACCACTGCCGGGCTCTTGGTGGCGCAGTGCAACGGCGATCGCGGCAGCATCCTGGCCGTCCTGGTGGCACCCGCGCACCGCCGGCACGGCTTGGGACGGACCCTGGTCGCGGCCGCCGAGGCAGAACTGCGCAAACAGGGTGCGACAGATATCCAGCTGGGGGGTGGCGGCCACTCCTACTTCTGGTGCGGGGTGCCGAGCGATCTTTCCGGGGCATGGGCCTTCTGTCAAGCCTGCGGGTGGACGCGGCAGGAGACCGCCTTCGATCTGGTAGGCGCATTGCCGAAGTGCACGACGCCGCCCTGGGTGTGGCAACGGGTCCGCGCGGTTGGTGTGACCGTCCGGCGCGCGCTGCCGTCCGACATGGAGCCGGCCCTCCGGTTCGAGCACGCGCACTTCCCCCAGTGGGCGGCGCATTACGAGTCCGTCGTACGCAGCGGCGAGGGCCGAGACATGGTCGTGGCGGTGGATGGCGACGGGGAGGTGGTGGGCACATCCGGCATCCTCTCCCCTCGGTCCGCCGGATGGCGCGGGCGTTTTCCATGGCCCAGGAGGCTCGGGGACGACACCGGGGGCGTCGGGGCCCTGGGGGTCGCGGAGGCACAGCGGGGCAAGGGTATCGGGCTCGCGCTGGCGGCGTTCGTGACAGAGCGGCTACGGGAAGAGGGGTTGACCCACAGTTACGTCGGTTGGACTTGGCTGGTCGACTGGTACGGCCACCTGGGCTATCGCGTCTGGCAGGAGTACGTGATAAGCCGCAAGGCGCTCTGACAACCCACCGCTGGGGCGGATTTGGGACAGCCGGCGAGACCAAGCTCGGAGGTTGAAGGGCGGCCCAGGCGCGACATTCGGTCGCGCGCGGGACGCTCAGGACGTCCGGGTCCCGGGCCAGGCCGAGGAGTGCGGAACAGGCGGCGGTGGGCGCGGCCCCACACGATCCCCGCTGCCGTCGTCGCCGTCCCCGCGCCGCACGGTGGCGGACCCCTCCCCCGCTTCAGTCGCCGGGGCCCGACGGCCGGCCGGCGAAGGGGGATGGCAACCGCGGCGGCGGCCGAAGCCCTCCCCTTCCGCCGGGTGCGGCAGGCGCATAAGGCGTGATCAGCACACACGCGTGGAGGATGTCGCGGGGCACCCGAGAAGCGCAGCCGACACGTGCCCGCCGCGGGGACGGGCGATGCGGGACCACCCCGCCGCCGGGTGGTCCCGAGGTCTCTCGCGGTTGTACCTGCGGCGCCATGGAAACCTCGGCCACGGAGGAGTGCATATGCGACCTTACGCGGGGATCCCCCACTCCGATCGCCCCGGGCTGTTCGTGGAGGAGAACGCCCTGCTGCTCCGCCGATACGCCTACGTCGAGGAGCGGCTCTGCTACCTGGAGTGCGCGCATTTCCCGGGGGCGGCGATCCTCGAAGCCAAGCACGCCCTCGGCCGGCACGCCTGGGAGGACGCCCAGCACGCCGATGCCCTGCGCCGCCGGATCGTGACCATGCGCACCTCCGGCCGCACGCTGGAACAGTGCCCGGACCCTGCGCTGGCCGCCCTGATGGACGAGGCCGAACGCGCCTCGGATACCGTGGAACTCTTCGCCGGGGTGCACGGCGTGATCAAGCCGGCCCTGCTGGCAGCCTATCGCTGGCACCTGGAGACCACCAATCCCGTCGCGGACTTCCCCACGGTCCGCGAGATGGAGATCATCGTCCACGAGGAGGCCCACCAGCTGGCCTGGGCCGCCGAGGCCGTCGCCGAACTGGCCGGCCCCGCCGCCGCGGCGCTCGCGGCCGAGGCTTCGGCCCTCGCGGATGCCTCACCCGGCAATGGACCGCGGTATGCACACGCGGGACCCGCGGATGCCGCCGACGATGCCCTGCCGGGCGCAGCCCGCTCCGGGCCGCCCGTCGGTCAGCCGTGGACGCCGGAACCGGGGACCCCGGAGCGCGCGGCCGCATGGCAGGCGCACCTCCGCACGTTCCTGTCCGCGGCCGGCGGCATCCGCGGCCGGGATCCCCGGGGGGAGGCCGAGCCGCCGCGCTCCGACCAGCGATTCCGGATTCCGCGCCACCCCCGGCGGGATGAGCGGTTCACGATCAACTTCCAGTTCAACGAGCCGGGCGATCCCTCGGCGGAGACGACGGAAGAGAAACTGATCTTCATGATGCGGGGACGGCTGAACGAGTTGGCGGCCACCGAGAATCCGGCGAGCGCCGTCTACGAGATCGCGCAGTCCCCGCGCGGCCTGCCCTGGGAGGGACGGCTGGAACTGGTCCGGCACATGTGGGACGAGGCGCGCCACAGCATGCTGGGCCAGGCGGTGATCGGCAGCCTGGGCCGCGACGTGCGCGAGTGGCCGCTGCGGATCGGCCCCGGCTACTCCTACCTCTCGGTCGGCGCCCTCGACCGCTACGCCCACCTCGGCCTGAACGTCGAGCAGAGCATGATGCGCTACCCGCCCGGTAAGCGCCAGGAGTACGAGTGGTGCCGCGACGTGGCCCGAAACCCGCTGGCCGCGATGTATCAGGACTACGACTGGGCCGACGAGACGTACCACACGCAGATCGCGCGGCGCTGGGTGGCGCATGCCCTGGATGCCGGCGCCGTCGGCGCCGAGCAGCCCGACGAGTCGGCGCCGGGGTGGGCGAGGCTCAAGGCGTTCGCCGCCGAGGCGGGCCGGAAGATGGCGGCCAACACGCAGGCCATCGCCGCCGTGTGGCGCGAGCGGCGGGCGCGCGGGGAGACCCTGGGACCCGGCGACCCACTGCCGCACGGCACCGGGGAGGCGGAGGTCGAGAACGAGTATGGGCAGGACCCGGAACTGACGCTGACGCGCGAACAGGTCGAGGAGGATCTGCGGCACGCGGAATAGGCGGCCGCTGCAAAGGTCCGCGTCAGGGGGTATCCGTGGCCGTCCGGCGACTGCGGCTATCCGGGATGGTGCGCACGGCCGATGGCTATTCCGGCCCATTCGGCGCGGTGCCCGGGGCGCGGCGCGGATCGACACGCGGCTGCTCGACGATGGCGATCATTTCTACGGGGGGCAGGAGGCCGCGGTGGCCGAGGAGATCGCGGGATGGGTCGCGACCCTGGCCTGAGGGGAGGCGGGGGCGACGGGCGCATCCGCATGGCCGAGCCGGGAAGCCTTGGATTCGGGTTGAATGTCGCCGCTGTGCCGGCGTCGCTCGCTTTGGGCGACGAGACTTCAGTTGACGATCTCTCCGAGCCGGTCGCATCGGTGGTGGCGGCCGTGCCGCCCTCAGTGGTGCCGGTGAGGTCATCTCGCCGATGCCCGCGGGACGGCGGGCGTCGCCCCCGAAGCAGGCGCGACGCCCGCCGGGCTCACGGCATCCGGGCGGGGCCGGAGGCGCCGTCCCCGCCGGCGCCCACGACCTCCAGCAGCGCCTCGCCCCAGGACTCCAGGCGCTTGGGCCCCATGCCCGGGACACGCGCGAGCGCCTCCCGGGTGCCGGGCCGCTCGCGGGCCAGTTCGCGCAGCGTGCGGTCGTGCAGGATCACATACGCGGGCACGCCGGCCCGTTTGGCCTCCCCCGCCCGCCAGGCCCGCAGCGCCTCGAATACCCCTTGCTCTTTGGGCTCCAGGGGCCCCTCCCCCAAGTCGCCGTCGCCGCGGCTCCGCCGGCGCGCGGCACCGGAGCCGGAGGCGCCCCCGGAGGGCGGACGGGATCCCGGCGGCACGAGGGCGGGCAGGCCATCCCGCCGTCCCACGTCCAGCACCGTGAAGCCCCCGTCGGTCTCCCGGCGCACCAAGTGCCCGGCCTCCGCCAGTTCCTCGACCCAGCGCCGCACGGTCCCGGTCGGGACGGCGCCCAGGATGCCGAACGCCGGACTGCCCTGTGCGGACGGCGGCGTGGCCACCGAGCCCTTGAGCAGGGACACCAGGCCGCTGACGCCGAGGGGCCAGCGCAGCGTGGACGCCGCGTCCAGGATGGCCGCGGCCGGGTGGGCGGGGATGTCGGGCAGCGCTGGGGCATCGTCGGCCGCCTCCCGCTGCGCCGCCGGATCCGGCGCGCAGACGTCGCAGCGGCCGCACGGCACCTCCACGCTGTCGCCGAAGTGGGCCGCCACCTGCAGGTGGCGACAGCGGGGCGTCTCGGCAAAGGCCACCAGGCGCCGGACCCGCTCGGCGGCCTCGGTCTGCAGCCGCTCGACGACGGAGCCGATGCGGGCCGCGGCGTCGGCGGGGGGCGGCAGCAGGGTGAAGTGCATGGTGGGTCCGCCGTCGAAGTGGCGCTGGATGAGGGCCGCCCGCTCCAGCACGCCGCAGTGGACCCGCGGGTCCTTGCCTTCGGGCAGCGCGGCGGCCGCGGCGAGTTCCTCGCCGGTGAGCACCGCATCACCCCGGCCGCGGCCCGCGGCACGCAGCCCCGTCCAGACCCGCCGCAGTTCCTCCACGGTCGGGGTGTCCCGCTTGGCGAAGGCCCGCAGGCTCTGCGCGTCGCGCGTGGTGGTCAGCAGGACGCAGGTGCTGGGGAAGCCGTCGCGGCCGGCGCGGCCCACCTGCTGCACGTATTCCTCCAGCGACGTCGGATAGTTGTAGAGCAGGACCCAGCGGATGTCCGGCTTGTCCACGCCCATCCCGAAGGCGGTCGTGGCCACGACGGTGCGGACGCGGCCGGCGAGGAACGCCTCCTGGGCGGCCGCCCGCTCCTCCCGCCCGAGGCCGGCGTGGTAGTGGGCCGCGGGCACCCCCGACCGGCGCAGCAGTTCGGCGATGCGTTCGCAACGCTGACGCGCGCGGGCGTAGATGATCCCCGGCCCCTCCGCGGCGCGCGCCCGCTCCAGCGTAAAGCGCAGTTTGTCCTCCTCATCTTGGAGCGGGACGACCTCGTAACGCAGGTTCTCCCGCACGACGCTGAAGCGCACGATGTCCATTTCGCGCCCGAGGGCGCGACGAATCTCCTCCGCCGTCTCCGGCGTGGCGGTGGCGGTGAGCGCCAGCACTGCCGCGTCGCGCAGCGGGCCGCCCAGCACGGAGCGGATGAAGAGGTAGTCGGGCCGGAAGTCGTGGCCCCAGAGGGCGACGCAGTGGGCCTCGTCCACGACGACCAGACCGATCCGCGCCGCGCGCAACGCCTCGACGAAGCGCGCCTGGCGCAGCCGCTCCGGCGCCGCGTAGAGGAGTTTCACGCGGCCGGCGGCCACGGCCTGGAGCCGCTCCGCGGCGTCACCGGCGTCGAGGGTCGAGTTGATGAAGGTCACCCGGTCCTGCAGGTCCTCGGGCATGTGCTCGATCTGGTCCTTCATCAGGGCGATGAGCGGGGAGACGACGAGCGTCGGGGTCGGGCGCAGCATCGCCGGGAGCTGGTAGCAGAGCGACTTGCCCGAGCCGGTGGGCATGACCGCCAGGCAGCTGCGTCCCTCCAGCGCCCGCTGTGCCAGGTCCGCCTGGCCGGGGCGGAAGGAGGGGAAGCCGAACAGGCGGCGCAGTTCGGACGCAAGGTCCGGGGGCGGCGCGGCGGGGTCGGCGGGCGGCGCGGCGCCGTCCGGGGGTACCGGTGTCAGGCGAGGTAGGGTGTCCACGACCGCGGGGCTTCGGCGGGCGGGCGGCGGAGTCCTGGGGGGGGTGACGGGCGGAGGGCCGGGGATCGCGGAGACGGCGGGCGAGACCGGCCCGCGGGATCGGACCGGTGGGCGCCGCAGAGACGCGGGCCGCCCGAGGGGCATCCGGTGACGCCGAGTCCCACGCACTCCCGCCAAGGCTTGGGGCACAAGGGGTTGATGTGGTCAGGGGGGGCAGGGCACGACGAGGGCTTACCGCGGCGGGGGGACTGTGTGCCTTGGCGGTCGCCGACGGCAAGGTGCGGCAGTAGCCGGAGTTTTATCGAGGAACGGCACCGGCGTCGTACTGGGTGTATGCTGTGGGCACCGGAGTCTACATGCGTAAACGCTGGCCATCACCGGGGGCGTCGCCGTTGGTGAGGCTGGAGAGCGTCGAGGACCTGGCGCGTTGCCTGGACCTGCATACGCCGGTCGAGGTCCGTGACCCCGCTGGCTTGCCACCTGGAACGGTTGCCACGGGCGTCATCGCACGGTTCGCCCTGAACTGGGCGCCGGTGGTCGACGGCCGGTTCTGGCCGCGGCATCGTTACCGCTTCTCCATCGCGGACCCCGCCGACTGAGCCCATCGCGGATGAGCCGGGTCGCATGCGTGGGCGGGCCGGTGCTCCATCGCAGACCCCGCCGACTGAGCCCCTCACGGATGAGCCGGGTCGCATGCGTGGGCGGGCCGCTGCTCCATCGTAGACCCCGCCGACTGAGCCCCTCACGGATGAGCCGGGTCGCATGCGTGGGCGGGCCGCTGCTCCATCGCAGACCCCGCCGACTGAGCCCCTCACGGATGAGCCGGGTCGCATCCGTAGGCGGGCCGCTGCTCCATCGCGGCCCCGCCGACTGAGCCCCTCACGGATGAGCCGGGTCGCAGCCGTGGGCAGGCCGGTGGACGGCCCGCCCAGCGATACCCCGTGAGACGCACCAAGCCGGTGGCCACACCCGGCCTTGGGGCCCCCGTGCGGGAGGCGAAGACTCAAAGTGGTACGTACGCGATGCCGGGCTTAGCCTGTTGCGGCCAAGCCCCGGGAGGAAGGACGGCCAATGCGCCGACCAAAGGAAGACAACTTTTCGCGGTACATGCGTCGGGCCCTTGCGGGCCAGGAGGACTTCTGGCTCCTGAAGCTCCTCTATCCCGCCCGGCCGGGCATGCGCGCTCTCCATGGCGGGGGTCCGCTGGCTGCATGGGCGCGGCGGCTGTTTCGAGATTCTCCGCACGCGGATGCTCGGCCATCTCCTCCGGCGGGTGCCTCGCAAACCGGGGATGGCGGACGACGTGGCGAATCGGCGGACGCCCATGTAGCCTTGCCGCCCGTGGACACCGCCAGCCCTCGATCTTAAGCATCTCGCACTGGCCGGGGCGCAGCGTACAGTGCCATGGCTTCTCCGGCCAGCGGCCCAAGCACCAGGCGGTAACCGCTCCGGAGCCGGGCGCCCTGGCCGCTCACCGCCACCGGTATTGGGCTGGCGAGATTCAGGGTGACGGCGTGTCGATGGTTGCTCCCTCCCCGTCACGGGTTACCCTCTCTGTAGCGTCTCGCGCTACCATGCGCTCTGGGTCCCACATTGCCCGGCGGGCGGATGTGCCCTTGGCGCCGAGGCTCTGCGGGCACCGGTGTGGGCGGCGGGCACGAGCACATGCCTTGGGGCCTCCGTGGAGCCGCCCAAGGCATGTGCAGCCCCGCCGGCGATGGGCGCTGGCGAAGGCTTGGACGACATCCTGCTCAGCCAACGGTTCCCGGACTTGAGCGTAGAACTCCAGGGCCTGGCGCAGGGCTTCCTCCGCCGCGGGATGGCGCTGGGCCGACTTCGAAGACGTGTCCCCGATGCCGTGATGTCCGGTGTAACAGGCACCTCCGGCGCGGTCCCCCAACTTCGGCCGCCGTCGGCGCTCCGCCACACTTGGGTGCCCGAGGCCGTAGCGGCCGCCATCCATCCGCGCGGGGCCGTATCGGGGGCGGCCGGGGGGCTACAGGTGCGGGTAGAAGAGTCTCGCCACGATGGCCACGAGTATGGCGACCATGAAGCCGACCGACAGGTTGCTCTTCGTCTCGATCTTGGCGTCCAACGCGGCGAACCGCCGCTCCATCCGGGTCTCCAGCGCAGCGGCGCGGGCGTCGGCCGTCGACTCCGACGCCGCCTGTCGGGCCTGTACGTCCGCCATGCGGGCGTCCAGACCGGCCATGCGGGCATCCAGACCGGCCATGCGGGCGTCCACACCGGCCATGCGGGGTTCCGACGCCGCCTGCCCTGCCTCCAGAGCCGCCATGTGGGCGGCCAAACCGGCCATGCGGCTGTCCAGGCCGGCCATACGGGCGTCCGACGCCGCCTGCCCTGCGGTCAGATCCGCCATGCGCGCGTCCAGGCTGGCCGTTTGCCGGCGCAGGTCCTGCATCTCGCGTCGCAGTCCGTCCTCCAGGCGCTCCAGGCGGTGATCGATCCAGCGCACCAACCCGAGGTGCAACCGTCCACCGCCGTCGCCCGGTTCCTGGGTGGCCGCGACCTCTGCCGACGCCATGCCATCACCTGCATCCCATTATTACCCACATCCGCGGAAGGTCAAGTCCCCCGTTGCGGAATGGCTCCTTACGCCGTCGGGGACGCGCGCGCACGGTCGGTAGCGGCGGCGGTGGCGGCACGTCGGGCAGGCGCCGGCGCCCCCCTGTCGCGCAGCGCCGAACTGTGCGGAGCGACTTTCCGACGGCGCGGGAGGCGAAGGCAACCCTCAAACGCCACCCCCCATCGCCTCCACCTCCGTCCTCCGACGCCGTCTGCCCGACGCCACGAACGACAAGGCGACGAGGCCCCCCAGAGACCCGGCCATCGCGAGGACGTCAGCCCGCGATCGCGGCGTATAGGGAGGGCGTGCGAAAAACGGGGCGAGGCCATACCACGCCGTCAGAGTCTCCGCCCCCCAGCCCGCCAGGAGCCCCGTGGCCACCGGGGAAACGACAGGCCGCCGACCAGACGCGCCAGCGCGCCGACCGCGAAACAGGCGGGGACGGCGTCCAGGGCCGACTCGAACGTGCGCGCGCTGCGACCACGGCCGGACCACCCTCGATGCGCGGCTTGAGGAATCCGCGGCCCGCCCGCTCCCGAGGGTGTCTGCTGCTGTGCGTCTGCCGGCGTCGCCCGTGTCGAGTGCGGCCGGGCTACAGGACCAGACTGGCGGTGTTCCCGGTGCCTGAGGCTACAGGTGTGGGTAGAAGAGTCTCGCCAGGACGGCCACCAGAATGGTCAGCATCAAGCCGATGGACAGGTTGGTCTTCGTCTCGATCTTGGCGTCCAGCGCTGCGAACCGGGTTTCCATCTTGTGCTCCGACGCGGCCTGCTTCGCCTCGGACGCGGCCAGCCGCGCATCGACACCCACCATCCTCGCGTCCGCCTTCGCCTCGGACGCGGCCAGCCGCGCATCGAGACCCGCCATCCGGGCGTCCGCCTTCGTCTCCGACGCGGCCAATCGCGCATCCAGACCCGCCGTCTGCCGGCGCAGTTCCTGGATGTCGCAGCTCAACCTGTCTTCCAGGCGCTCCAGGCGGTGATCGATCCACCGGACCAGCCCGAGGTGTAACCGTCCGCCGCCGTCGCCGGGTTCTTGCGTGGCCGCCGCCTCTTCCGAGATCAAGCGCATCGCCTCAGTACCATCATTACCCAATCGCCCCGCTTAGGCAAGCCCCTGCTGTATCGGGGGGCGCGCTTCCGTCCCGATCGGCGGCTGCGCTCTCGGACCGCAGCGGCCGCGGCGTTACCGCCGTGGCCGCCGCCACGGGTGCGCCGAGCCTCGGCCGGCCGCCCGCTTCTACAGATCGCTCCGGCCGGATACCGGCTGCCAGGTCCCGCCGCCGTCGGCGGTGGGCAGGGCCGCCGACGGGTCGGTGGCCCCCTGCCGGCGGCCCACCCGGTCGTCGCGGTCCAGAAGCCCCAGGCGGCGGGGGAGCTGCGGAGCGCCAGCCCCGCCGGTGCCGGTGCCGGCGCCCCACGGGACTCCCGTGTCGCGACCACGATCCCCCTGGTGCCGGAAGGCTTCTGCGGCCTCCGTGCTCTGGGACCGGAGGATCCGCAGCCCCGCCATTCCGGCTACAGGCCCGGTTGGACGGCCGCGACGGCGGGCCCGACGGTGGGAAACTGAGAGGCAGACGCGTGGGCGCTCGCCGTCAGCGCGGGCCCCTGGGCCTGGATGGCATTGATCTGCTGGCTGGCGTTCCGCAATCCCTCCGCCGCGGCGGCCTTGCCGGACAGCATGTCCGCGAACGCAGAGTTGACCACGTTCATCGCCCCCACCGGATTGTATTTGAAGTCCGGCACCGCCCGGGCCCAATGCGCCGCCGACTCCGCGTACCAGTGGAGCCCCTTACCGACAAAACCCGGCACCACCTGCTCCATGGTCGTGGTCATCTCCGGCCAGAGGGAGAGGATGCTGGGCGGCTTGAGGAGGATCTTCATGCCGTACCGTTGCCACGCGGTTTCGACGACGAGAAACTTGAGAAAGGTCCAGGCGGCCTCGGTGTCCTTGGTGCCGGCGTTGATCGCGTACCCTTCGCTACCCACCCAGGACATCTGGCCCGCCGGATACGTGGGGATCGGCACGAACTGCCACTTGTACTGCTGCGTCCAGGTGCGCGCGTCGGCGAAGAGGTGATTGTTCCGGTTCTCCACGAACGTGGCGCGCCAGGGGTTGGCGAGCGGGGAATGGATGCTGGTCGCCACCCCGCTCGTGAACATGTCGAGCCACCACTCGGCCGCCTGGACCACCATGGGATCCTCCAGGGTGCATTGGGTGCGCGTGGCGTCGATCACCGAGCCGCCGAAGATCTCGAGCGCATACAGACTGTTGGGGAGCGGCCCGGCCGATTGGTACGGCCGGCCGCGGAAGACCGGGGAGAAGCCGTAGTGGTGCGTTCCGCCCCGGTCGAAGGTCGCCGCCTGGAAGAGGAGGAGCGCCTCTTCGGATGTCCAGTCCGGCGACGGGTACTGCAGGCCCAACTCGTCGAGGTCGCCGAGATTGACCGCCATCACGGCGACGTTCAGGTAGTTGGGGAGAAACCACAGACCGGATCCGGTGTAGAACTGGGTCATCTGCCCCGGTGACCAGATGCCAGTGGACACGTTCGCCTGTTTGAGCAGCGGCGCCAGGTCGACCAGCAACCCCCCGCGTTCCAGGTAAGGTACGATGTCATACTCGCTGAAGACATCGGGGGCCGTGCCGCCGATCAGTTGCGGGAGGGCGGCGCCTCCGCTCACGGGAGGCACCACCTGGATGCGCAGGCCGGGATTGGCCTGTTCGAAGTTGTCCAGCGGAGGGCGGATGAACTTTACCCAGTCCTGGCCGATGCCCGGCCACTGGGCCCACGGGGCGAATTTGAGGATGGTGAGGGCGCCCGTTGCCTGCGGACGCGCCCGGGCGGCGGGCCCGGCGCAAGCCGCCGCCGCGGATCCGAGCGTCCCCGTGGCGGCGACCAGGAGGGCCTTGTGCAGCAGTCCACGCCGGCCGATGCCGATCACGGTCCATCCCCCTGATTCGCCGCACCTGGGACCCCGATCGGAAGGCCCACCCCCCCGGTGGCGGAGGGGTATCCGACAGGGCGACAGGGGCAGAGATCACCCATGTAGGCGAACCCGGATCTACGCCGACAGCCACCCGTCACCTGCTGCCACAGGGGCACTCTTCCGAGACTCCTTACCCCAGACCCAGTGACTGCCCACCGCGGAGACGCCGGCCGTCCGATGGCGAGGGGCGGCGCCCCTCCGGGAACGCGTCACTCCTCTGGCCGGCGGGGCGGGCGGTCCCCATGTCTCCAGGCGTGGACGCCCTTGCTCCCGCCGCCGTAGACTGCAAGCCACATCGCTCCGGGGGTGCATTCGAGTGGCGGTCCATGGGGCTGTACGCCGCACCGGCCGCCCCGCGACGCCCGCCGCCTGACCGTTCGCTCGCGTCGTTCTGGTTCGTCGGCGCAGCGGGCAGCGTGCTGGGATTCGCGGCGACGGGATTGGCGGGGCGCCTGAGCGACGCGGGGGGACGCGCGCGCCGTTTCGCGGGCGCTCGTCCTCCGTACGGCGTCGCGCATCGCCGCCCTCCTGTCCCTCGGCCTCGCCCCGGGCTTCGGCTTCGCGCTGGGGAGTCTGCTCGCGATGGGCGCCGCCGCGGCGGTCCAGGGACCCGTCCTCTCGGCGTGGCTAAACGCTCACATCGAGCCGGGCGTGCGCGCCACCGTGCCGGGCCAGGCAGACGCCCTGGGGCAGACGGCGGACGGGCCCGGCGTCGGATGGATCGGCCCGAGTCTCCCTCCGCGCGGCCATGGTGGCGGCCACCGTCCTGCTCGGCCCGGCCCTGGGTCTCTATTGGCGGGCGGGGCCGATCGCGGCAGGCCTCCCGATCATCGGCCACCGACTGCCGTAGGCAGGGGTTGCGCCGCATCCCCGCCACGCACCCCTTGCCATGCAGACGCTGGACGGCGCCCTGCGCTGTCGACCGGTTCCCGTACACCCCACACCGAGGATGCGCAGCCCCACATCTCCACGTGTAGGTTTCAAGTCCGACCTCTTGATGTATGCTCCCTTCGGGTCAGGCCCGCCGGGCGTCTGCCCGCTGGACCGGCCGCCCGTGAAGGGGATGCATCGTCGCGGCCAATACACTACGGTGGCGCGGGGGACGTGCGCGCGGACTCATGCGGGCGGGCCGGACGGACGGCTTCGGCCGCCGCCTCGCGGTAGCAACGATCTGGGCCACGGTGTTTCTCGGCATCCTGGCAGGCCGCCTCGTCATCGTACAGGTCGTGCATCACAAGATGCTCAGCGCGGACGCGCTGCGAGAACACCTGCGCGCCGTGCCCCTGCCCGCGGTGCGGGGCGAGATCACCGACCGCAACGGGCAGGTGCTCGCGGTATCCCTACCGGCGGCGACGGTCACGGTCGACCCCAAGCTGACGGTGCACCGTACCGCCGCGGCGGCGGCGCTCGCCCCCATCCTCGGCCGGACGGCGGCGCAGGTCCTGCAGGTGCTGCGGGCCCCCGGCCAGTATGCGGTCCTCACCACCCAGATCTCGACCGCACAGGCGGCCGCCGTCTCCGCCCTGAAGTTGCCCGGCATATACACCCACACCATTTCGATACGCCGCTACCCCGACGGATTCTTCATGGGCCACATCCTGGGGTTCGTCAACGCCTCCGGCGGGGTCGCGGGGGTTGAGGAGAGCTACCAGAAGGCACTGGCGGGTAGGAACGGCTACATTCTGGCCCAGACGGACCCGTACGGCCGGATCATTCCCGGGACCGTGGTACGCACCGTCCCAGCGCGGCAGGGACTGACCCTGCAACTCACCATCGACGCCCCGCTGCAGGCCGACCTGCAGCGGCAGCTCGAGATGTCCATCGCCACCACCCACGCCAGCAAGGCCTTCGGCATCGTTCTGCAGCCTTCGACGGGCGCCATCCTGGCGGCTTCGTCATGGCCGACATACGACCCCAACGCCTACGGCAGCGTCCCGCCGAGCGTATGGGACAATACCGTCCAGGGGTTCGACCTCCCCCCCGGTTCAGTGTTCAAACCGATCACCGCGAGCGCGGCCATCCAGTCCGGAATCGTGGGGCCGAACACGCCCTTCTTCGATTCCGGGGTCCTGAGGGTGGGCGGCGCCTCCATCCACAACTTCATGACCCTCGAACGCCACACCACGTTCGCGCGGGCCTTCGACGAGTCTGCCAACGTCGTCTTCGGCGGGGTCGGTATCCGCCTAGGGACGAGCCGCTTCTACCAGTTCCTCCACGCCTTCGGCCTCCTCGGCCGGCCGGGCTCGGACCTGCCCGGCGAGCAGCCGGACATCTTCGTGCCGCAGTCCCAGGCCAACGCCCTCGCCATCGCCGAGGAGTCGTTCGGCGAGACCCTGTCGGTCACGCCACTCTCCCTGATCACGGCACTGAACGTGGTCGCGGACGGCGGGCAGCTCATCCGGCCGCACATCGGCCGGGCACTGCTGGGCAGCAACGGGCAGGTGGTGAAGCGCATCCGGACGGTGGTCGTCCGCCGGGTGATCTCCCGCAGCGTCGCGGCCACGGTGCGGCAGATGATGGTCGGCGTGGTCGACAACGGGACGGGGGAACGTGGATTCATACCCTGTTACAACGCCGGGGGCAAGACAGGCACGGCCAACATCTACAGTTCCACCGGCATCACCAACAACTTCATCTCCTCCTTCGTCGGATTGGCGCCCGCCAGCCGACCGGCCGCCATCGCGCTGGTGATGCTCTACCACCCCCAGGGCTATTTCAACGAAGGCGGCGAGGTCGCAGCCCCTGTCGTGCAAGCGGTCCTCAGCGATGCCATGCACCTACTCGGCGTGCCGCCCCACTGCACCGCCACCGACCTCCTGCCGCCCAAGCCGGGCGCCCCCGGCACGACGGCGCAGATACTCGACATGGTGGAGATGCCTGCCGTCACCAATCTCCCGGTGGCGGCGGCCGTCGCCAAGGTGCGGGCCCAGAACATCTACCTGCAGGTGAAGGGCAAGGGGGCGCGCATCCTCCGTCAGGATCCCCCGCCCGGAGCGATGGTGCAGCAATGGACGACGGTCGAGGGCTACACCACCCCGAACGCGCCTGTCCCGTCCGCCTTCGTCCCCGTCCCGAACGTGGTGGGTCAGAGCATCGCGCAGGCGGCGGCGACGATGGCCCAGGCCGGTTTCACCATGGAGGTGAGCGGTGTCGGCACGGCGGTCACCCAGGTCCCGTCCGCCGGGCGGCGCGCCGATCCCGGCAGTGGGGTGCATGTGGACTTCCAACCCACCACGTCAGGGAGCGCCGGAAAGACCGGGGGCTAACCTAAGCCATCCTCGTTCCCCGTATCTCTTCGGGAACACGAAGGAGCCGGCAGTGGCGAGGGTGAAGCCGGCGAGGCCCAAGGACTCGGCCGCCAGCGGCGCGTCCCAGAGGCCCTCGGCCTCCCCGCCGTGACCCTACTGGGACCGAAACTACTCGGCAGCCCCAGCTTGGGGGTGCTGGGCCGCTGCGGTCGGCTCACCCGCGGGAACCCTTGCTGCCGTTCGGCCACCGGCTCGGTCTCTGCGGCCTCGATGCGGCGCACCGTAGAGCGGCGGTGCGCCTTCAGGATCTCGCCCGGCTCCATGGAGTCGCTTTGACCTCCTCCCACGGCTAAAGCCGGGGGATTCCCGATGATCGCTCATCGGGGCATCCTGCTTCGTTGGGGTCCGCCCGCCCGTTTCCGAGTAGGTCTTACGTCCCCTCCACAGGCAGACACCGCAGGCCCTGCGGCCAGATACTTGGCGCCGCGTGGTTTGTGCGGCGCGATGCCTCGAACGTTTTACGCGCCAGAGGACTCCCTGACGCAACGCCATACGCTCGGTTGCCAATCGGCTTATCCCCATGGCTAAAGCCAGGGGCTGGCGCCGCGTCTCCTCTGGTCAAAGAACCGCTACACGGCCTTGGTGGCGTGCGGTTCGGCGCCGAAGGCGTGGGGAATCGACTCCTCGGGGTTCTTACTGCGGGTGTGCGTGATGTGGATGAGGCGTCGGGCCGAGGGGCATCGCCGAGTCGGGCATCCCGCAACTCGGCCGAGGCCCAGCCAGGCTTGCTCCGTGACGTCCTCTGCCCTCCGGAACGGGGCTTCGGTGAGAATCGATCGACGTCTTTCGACTTATTTCGACATCAGGACTTACGGGAACGCGGAGGGGTAAGCCGGCGGCGGGGATGGTGCGCCCCCACCGCGCACCCGGGCGCTGGCCGTCGGAACGGCCGAGGGTCAGGGCAACACGTGCCCCGCGTGCGGGCGCGCCGGTCCCGGACCGCCTGCCGCCCAACCGCGGGCAGCCGGCCGACCGGCGTGTTCCGAGGCCTCCCGTGGCGGGAGTGCCGGCGACATGCGGCCAGGTGCGTTTGGCCCCGGATCGTCGGGCCGGCGAAGGGGCCGTATGCGCACCCGGCGGATCGAGCGGCACCGGAACGCCGCTCGCCGCACATCTCTTCTTGCACGCGCATAAGGGGCCCTGATCGGTTATGATCATATGGCTGCTGGGCCGACGCCTCAGCGACGAACGGGCGAGGCCCGCATCTGGGCTGCCGTCCGGTAGATCGTCGCCATGGCCGGCGGCCTTGGGGGTGGGGAAGCGATGACAGTGGTCGCGCCGGCGGGGCATTATCCTGGCCGGGATCCCTTGCGTTTGCTATCCCCGATCCAGTACCGTTGACTGAACGGCTGGTGTCTGGTGCTGCAGGAGGACCACCGCCTCCCCGGGCCCAAGAACCCCATCCGCATTGCGACCCGAGGAGGAGATGTCCCATTGGCCAAGACCGTGTACATCGGGAACCTGCCCTGGAGCGCGACTGAGGACGACCTGAGCGCCCTGGTTTCGCCCCACGCCACTGTGCTCTCGGCTCGTGTGGCGACCGACCGCGACACCGGCCGTTCCCGCGGCTTCGGTTTCGTCGAGGTCGAGGACGAGCAGCTTCAGGGGGCGGTGGACGCCCTGCAGAACATGGAGATGGACGGCCGCGTCCTGACCGTTAACGAAGCCAAGCCCCGCGAGCCACGCGCACCCCGTTCCGGCGGCGGTTCCGGGCGCCCCTGGTAGGTATCCGCCCGAGAGACGGGGGTGGGGATTTCCCCGCCCCGTCTCTCGCTCGGCTGGAGACCGCCAGCAGCACCCCGCGTTGGCATGGTTATCCATGGGGGCCGCGCTGGCATCGGCATCTGGCTGCCGCCGCCCCCCCTCACTCCACATCCACGTGCCCCGACGCCTCGGCGTCCGCTACATGGAACTTTACCGCCGGCGCCCCCCCGTGCGCCACGATCCCTCCCGGGTGGCCAGCTGCGCTCCGAAGGTCAGATCGCTTCCCTGCTGGCCACGCGCTTCGTGGAGGGCCCTCCCTCCCACTCCGACCGGGCCGTCGCCAGCCCACGCCGGGGAGGGGACGACGCGGCCTCGACTTTACCGCGACCGGTCTCTCACCGGGCTGGATCAACCCACCTTACCTGGACGCACGTAGTGACTGCTCCGGTTCACCCGCCGCCGCCGTTGTCGCTTGACGGACGCCGCGACGCGCCCGGCCCCGCCGGCACACGCAGGCGCGAGCCCTCCCCAGGTTGGCCGCTGCCATGCGTTGGCGTACGTACCTTCGTCGGCCAGCCGGCGGGGTTCCCGACCAAGCCCCCCCCAAGGGCTCCAGCCCCACTGCCGGCACGCCTGTAGGCCTGGCGACGGCCGGGCCCCCCCGCGAACGGGGCCGATCGCCGCCGCCGCCGTTGTCGCTTGACGGGCGCCGCGACGCGCCCGGCCCCGCCGGCACACGCAGGCGCGAGGCCTCCCCAGGTTGGCCGCTGCCATGCGTTGGCGTACGTACCTTCGTCGGCCAGCCGGCGGGGTTCCCGACCAAGCCCCCCCAAGGGCTCCAGCCCCACTGCCGGCACGCCTGTAGGCCTGGCGACGGCCGGGCCCCCCCCCGCGAACGGGGCCAATCGCCGCCCCGTCCGCGTCGCAGCGGCAAACGCCGGACCCCTCAGGACAGCTGGAAGTCGGACAACGACGGCGTCGAGGTCGTGGAGACCGTGGAACTGACGCAACCGGTGCCGGCGTCGTAGGTCTGCGCGGGCATGGCGTGCAGGATGCCTGCGGCGGTCTGCCACTGGATGGTGAAGTCCCCAAAGCCGCAGTAGGACAATTGCAGGCCCATGAAGGTGGACGGACTGTGGCCGGAACCGTACGGCAGGACCCAGGCCGCCGTGCATCCCCCGCCGTAGAGGGCGGCCTCGACGCCGCCGGTCCCGCCGAGCCCGGTGACGATCAGTCGACCAGAACTGTCGGTCACCGTGGCGGTGGAAGATCCGACCACGGACTGATCCACATGGCTGGTGGAGCAGCGCGGGGCGGTCGCGGCCGGCCGGAGCGCCTGCGTCAATTGGGGGATGGGCGCGGCGGTGGCCGCGTGGCCGAGGTAGGGCAGCCCCCATGCCTGCTCCAGCGACCGGAGCAGGGAGTAGTCGGAATACAGGCCGGAGATCGGACCGGCGGCGATGTGCTTGGAGATGAGCAGGGACAGCACGTGCCCCCCGTTGGGGGGCTGGTGCGGATACTCGTCCCACGTGACGATGAGGACCCCGCCGTCCTGCCACGCCGGACTGGCCAGGATCTGCGGCACGAACTGCGAGAGCCAGTGGTCGGCGTAGGCACCGCCGGTCGCCCCGCCGTCGCTCTGGACGTTGGGGGTGATCCAGACGTAGTTGGGCACGGCGGACGCGGGCCCCGCGAGCAGTGGGAGCAGGTCGTGCAGCGGCTGCAGGTGGGTGGTCCGCTGCTGGTTGTTCCGGAAGTCGGTGTAGTAGACGAACGGGACGTGGTGCTGCCGGTAGGGCCCGACGTCCCCGCCGAGGTAGCCGACGCTGGGCAGGCTCTCCGCGTAAACATCCCAGGGGATGCCGGCGGTGCTGAGTTGGTCCACGATGTTCGGCACGGTGAAGTCGGGCGGTGGCCAGTCGTAGTAGGTCAGGGCATGCCCCGAGGTCAGGGCCAGGTAGTTGGGCAGGGAGGGATGGCGCGTGGCGTAGAGATCGGTGGTGTAACCGAACTGCTTCATCAGGCTCTGCGTGTACGGCTGCGCGATCGCCGAACTGTAGCCCTCGTTCTCCATCATGATCCAGAAGACGTGCGGCAGGCTCCCGGCGGCCGGAGTTCCGGCCCCTGCGGCAGGTGCCGTCCAGAGACCCAGCGACAGGGCCAGGCCGGCTACGCCGGCGACGATGCGCCGCAGCAAAGGTCTTCCTCCCCTTCGGGGAGGCGGCGCGCCCGCCCCACCATCCCCCTCTGCCTATCGGTGGGGTTTGGCCGATTCTTGAGGCATTCGCGTGCGAAGATGCGAACTGTAAAACATTGGACTACCGGGCGAGACACGCCCCGGCCGGCCGATAAGGCCGCCCTCCTGCGCGTATCCCTCCCCCGCCGGCCGCGGGCCCGCATCGAGTACGTGCAGGGACCCCGGCCCGGGGATGGGGGTGGAGGCGGGGCACGGAGGCGGCTCGGTACCGACGGCTGTGGGCGGGACAGGCGGGAGGCGGGGCTCCCGACCGGCGGGGCACGGAGGCGGCTCGGTGCCGACGGCTGTGGGCGGTGGCCCTACCCGAGGTCCTCCAGGAAGACGGGGTCGGTCCAGGCCAGCCTGCCCGAGGCATCGATGCACTCCACGCGCACGAACAACTCGTTGCCCAGGGTGTGACTCGCGCTCGTGAGGGAGGCCGTGCCCTCGGCGGTGGCGACCGAGCCGTGCCGCTCGTAGGTGATGAAGCGCCGGACGGGCGAACATTCGACGGTGACCTCGTGGCCGTCGACCCGGTAGCCGTAGACCTCCGGACCGGTCGAGGAGTAAAAGTTGCCCCGGCGGAGCGAGGCGGCGAGGGCCTGCCGCGTCAGGTCCGGCGCGTCGACGACGATCCACCCGCCGAACGAGCCGGAGTACGGGGAGTCGAAGGGCACCCCGTTACTGTTGTCGTCGGTGGCGATCCCGTACACCCGCCTGCCCCGGCGCAGCATCAGGTCCCAGTGGGCGGTGGCCAGTCCCGTGGCGTCGGTCTGTTCGGAGCCGTGGTTGTAGATCTCCACGGCGAAGATCCCGGTCACGCCCAGCCGGTCGTCGGGTCGCATCGGGCGGTTGGTGGTGGTCAGGAGTTTGACCACACCCAGTTCCCGTTCGAGCACCTCGGTGCAGAGGGTGGTCTTGCCCGCGCCGCTGGGGCCGCGGACGACGATGAGCCTGCCCATGACCAGCCTCCGATCTGGATTTGTGACGCGTTCCCTACGGGTGATCGGGTTGAATCAAGGTCATCAGATCGATGACGATGATCACGCGCCCTGCCCTGAGTTCACCCAGCACGACATCGATCCGAGAACACAGAAAACGATGGTTGCTGCAGATGACCTCGGAAATCCATGCCTCCTTAGAGGGGAACTCGCGCAGCACATTAGCGGAAACGTCTGTCATTGGCATGCGCCAGTAATCAGACAAGCCGACTGCGCTCTTATGGAGTTTGCCTAGGACGGCTCTGCAAAAGTCACTTTGGCCGAGGCGAATCAGAACACTTGCTCCCATGAGTTGAGGCGCCATTGGAGAAATGTGGAATATAATGGGACACCATAGGGGCAAGCACCCTCCTTCGGAGGCGGAGTTTGGCCAGAAACCCCCACTCAGGTGCCCGCTTCTGGTCCTCTATACCGGAATGGGCAGAGTACCCCCTTGGCATAGCTTCCCAAGTCGCTTCACATTGACCACCGCTGCTGTGAATAGCAGTTGCAACTCTGTCTTGACCCGTCCGATGTAGCGCGCTTGCCGAATGCCGTGGTGTACGAGTTCCGAAATCTTTGAGTCCCGGGACGCCGGAGGCACCTGGAGTATTGTCGCTTACCACTTCCAAAAGGGCTGAAAGGAAGCGGCAGCACCGAGGAGGAACACCCCTCGATGCTGCCGCCCATTTCGGGCTCCAGCCGCGATCAGACGGGGTGGTTATACATCACCATCAGGCCGGCGTCCCGGAGGAAGTCGGCCGCCTCTGCACGGTATGGGGTCCGCGCCAGTCGAACCGACGCAGCACCTGGCCGTGGTTCAGCCGGTGCAGACCGGCCGCGGCGACCTGCTCCTCAGTGCCGAGGATGCCGTGCAGGTGTGCAGGTGGTGCCCCTTGTAGCCGTCCTTCGGTTCGGACACCGCGAACTCGACGGCCGGGTGGATGAGGAATCCCTCGCCGTCGAAGTCGGTGGCGTCGAAGAACCGTTGGTGGTCGCTGATGGCCATGAAGTCGTAGCCCTTGGCCCGATAGGCCCGACCCCCGCCTCCAGCCTGCCGTCGGACACGGTGGTGTGCCCATACAGGTTGCCCTTGAAGAAGTTGGGTCCCGCGATGCATCCCGGACTGGGCCTCATAATCGCCGATTCAACCCTCCGCATTCCGGGCCCGCGTCGCGGCGACGGGCATGCAACGCGCAGGGCGTGCGTTTGCCCGCGCACGGGCGCATCCTCTTGCCGGCGGGATTAGGAATGTGTTGAGGCGGACGGGCGCCTCGCGAGCCCGGCGGAGGCCGGGGGACGCCGGAGGGGCGCCGGAGGGGCGCCGACGTACGCCGCCGGTGATGGGTACACCCCGTGCCGCCCCGCGTGTGTGAGGGTGCAAATCACGGCTCTTCGCCGGCCACCCCCAGCCGGGGCGCCGCATCCGGGACCGGTGGGGCCTGCGCCGCCGCACGGCCGATCGTCGACTGGCGGATGCAGATGTCGACGGGGAGCAGTTCCGGGGGCAGCGACGCCGTCGGGCGCTCCCCCATGCGCAGTAGCAGCCGGGCGGCCGTCCGGCCGAGTCCCCGTGCGTCCTGCCGCGCCGTTGTCAGCGGCGGGTCCAAGAAGCGGGCGTAGGGAAGGTCGTCGAAGCCCACCAGGGCGACATCGCCGGGTACGGCCGCACCCAGTTCCCGCAGGGCGGCCAGCGCTTCCATCGCGATGTCGTCGTTGGCGCACAGGATCGCTGTCGGGCGGTGCGCCGCGGGCTCGGCCATCAGCGTCTCCACGGCCCGGTGTATCCAGGGCTCCAGGGGATCGTCCATGCCGCCCCCCACATGGGCCAGCCGGAGGGCCGCGGGCTCCAATCCCGCCTCGGCCACGGCCCATTGCGCGCCGCGGACCCTGTCCTGCAGCGATGTCGCGGGGAAGTCGCGCGAAAGCACGTAGGCCAGACGGCGGTGCCCCAGGCGCACCAGGTGCCGCGCCAGTTCCCGCCCGCCGGCGACGTTGTCCGAGGCCACCCAGGGGACGGCGCCATCAGGCCCGTGGCGGTCGACGAAGACCACCGGGAACCCGTCGGCGACGATCCCCTGGTAGAAGTTGGGCGGCGTGGCGCAGGCAGCGGAGGGCACCACCAGCGCCCCGGCCACCCCCCGCGAGCGCAGCCCCCGCACCGCCCGTTCCTCCCCCCCGGGTTCGAAAGCACTGGCCTCGACCAACAGCGCGTGGCCAGCCGCGGCCAGCGCCTCCTGGACGCCCTCCAGGATGTGCGAGAGGAGCAGACCGCTCAGTTGGGGAACGACGAGACCGACGCCAGGACCGGGCGGGCGTTCGGACCGGGGCACCGCCCCCACCACGAAGGTGCCCCGTCCCGCCTCCGTGCGCACCAGGCCCTCCCTCGCCAGACCGGCCAGCGTCTGGCGCACCGTGGAGCGGCTGATGCCGTACTGACGGCACAGATCGGCCTCGGACGGAAGGACGGATCCCCTGGGCAGACGTCCTGAAACGATCTCCTCGCTCAGGATGCGCACCAACTGCTTGTGCAACGGATCCCGGTGCAGTCCGCCCATGCCCCGCCTCCCGCCACGCGCCCACCGGACCATACCACCTAGAGGCCTGCTTGCACGACCGCGATGGACGGACCCTTGGATGGAAAGGTCTTCGCGATGGTGGCTGCACCGGGCGCGACGGCGATCCCCGAGGCCTGGATCGCGTTGATCTGGTCCGTGGCCTGCGTGAGCCCGGATTGCGGACTCACCAGTCCATTCTGGATCTTCCCGAACCAGTTGCTCTTGACGTTGTTGACCGCGGCCGCGTCGTACTTGAAGAAGTAGGTGGCCTGCCCGTAGCCGATGGCCTGCTGGTAGTACTCGAGGTGTTTGGCCTTCAGCGGCGGCGCCACCGCCTGCACGATCTGGATCCAGTCGGGCCACAGGCTCGCCCGGTTCGGGGTGATGAAGGTCGTGCGGTACATGAACTACTGGAACCCCGTATTCAGCGTGATGAACTTGAAGATGGACCACGTCAGGTCCTGCGGGGCCTTGGACAGGGCGTTGATGCCGTTGAAGTCGTTGTTGATGAACGTCGACGGGGTGCCCACCTGGAACGTCGGCATGGGCAGGTAGTCCCACTTCATCCCCGAGTAGGACTCGGCCGTGTACTGGATGTCCCAGCCGCCGGCCATGGCGAACGCCACGTCGCCGCTTTTCAAGTTGCTCGGGCCGTCGCCGTTCACCACGTTGTTCTGGAGGAGGCCCGTCTGCCACGTGAAGGCCGACACGCACTGCGGCGAGTCGAGCAGGGCCTGCGTACCGGCCGCGTTGCCCTCCACCCCGCCCCAGGCATGCACCAGCCAGTTGCAGTCCCCGGTGTCGATGCCGGCGCCGTAGAGCCGCTTGCCGCCCTTGGCCGTCCGCGCCACACTCGTCCAGAACTCCGTGGCCTGCGCCTCGGTCCAACCGGCGTCGGGATAGGCGAGGCCCAGTTGGTCGAGGAGCGACTGGCTGTACACCAGCACCATCGGCCCGTCGTATTCGGGCAGGGCCATCTGTTGGCCGTTGTTCTGCAGCACGGCCATGTGCCCCGGGGAGAAGTCGCTGAGGTTGATGTTGTCCTGCTTGATCAGGGGATCGAGTGGCAGCAGCAGGTTGCCCGACAGGTAGGTCTGCAGGTCCGAACAGCACCCGCAGACGGTCGCCGGCCCCTCCCCGGCGATGGAGGCGGCGAGCACGCCCGAGGAACCGGTGTTGTTGCCGTTGGAGCCCGACCCGGCGACGGTGGTGATCTCGACGCCCGGGTTCTTGGCCGTCCAGTTGGCGTTGATGTATTCCTCGGTCAACTTCTGCATGGTCCCCTGGTAGTTGCCGTTCCCCTGGAAGGGGACGGACACCGTCAGTTTGACCTTCGCCCCGGTGGATGTCGTCGAAGCCGCCGTCTGTGCCGACTGGCCCTGCGCGCAGGCACTCAGCACCGCGCCCGCCGCCGTCGCCGCCACAGCCCTGCACGCATAGCCGATGGTCCACCGCCGCGTCATCGAGGCCCCGAGTGCCCGCATACCTCGCCACCTCCTGCTTCGCTACAGACCTGCATCGCCCCGGGACGGCCCCTGGGCCCCCGTCGCGCCACCGGACGCCCATCCCCCCGAGGGGCGCGTCTCAGGTGGTGTGCGCGTACCGTACGGGGCCGGCCGGATCCCGATCCGGAACCGCACCCGTGGCGGCCGCCGGCCACGCCGCCCGCCACCCGTCCGGCCTCACCGCCCGCCACCCGTCCGGCCACGCCGCCGGCCACCCGTCCGGCCACGCCACCCGCCACCCGTCCGGCCACGCCGCCGGCAGAGCCGCCCCCCGCGCCGCACACGCGAAGGCGCCGCCCCGGCAGCGCAAAGCCGGGCGCCGGGCAGAAGCGCCGGGCCAGCGGGCACGGAGCCGCCGATTTTCACCGCACGATCCTGGGGAGACGAACATATATGGAGGACATCCAAAAACGCCGAAAACGACGGGACGCGTCGTGAACAGGCGCTGGGCCGGCCCTGGCGGGCGGCCCGGCGGGGCCATGATCCGGAACGCATCCCCGGGGCAGGCGGCCTCGGCGCCTGCGCCGGCCGGGAGGAAGCTCTGCCGCACGGCCACCCGCACCATGCCCCCCAGACGCCGCATGGAAGGATGCACGGTCCCCGAGCCCGCCGAGCCACGGCGGAACCGACCGCCTCCCTGCGGACGCCCGCCCCCGCCCCCGCTCCGATCCGCCGCGCCGCCCCGTTCACAGACCGGGGGCCGGGCGGCGGCGCTAGGGCGGCACCGGTGACTCCTCAACCTCCTCTTCTCCACCAGGATGCCCGCCCACTCAGGCCCCCCGTCGCGGAGGGACCGCGGCGGAAACCATCAGGCGTGTCGGCCGTGCTCCCGGCCGGCGCCGCCACAGCGACAGCGAGGGACAGCCCCCACCCCTGCGGCCCTTCCGGGCGGGGATGGGTCTCTCTTCAGGGGCTGGATCGTGGGGCCGCACCGCCCTCCCGTCCGCCCAACGCCATAACATGTATTCTGTACGGACAAGTACGCTGGGGCACCATGATTCTCCAAGTCCGTGTCCTCTCCTGCAGCCGCCGGTGGGTGGAATCGAGGCGGTCGGGCGTGGCCCGGGGTGGACCGGGCTGGGACGGGGAGGGGGCTGGGACGGGGAGGGGGCTGGACATGCGCCCGCGCGTGCCCGCCGGCCGGCCGCCGCCTCGGGCGCGGGTCCGGCCTCCCGGGCGATGCCCTCGCCGGGCAGGCCCCCGGTGCCCTGCCTGCCCCCGACCCCTTGAAGCTCAAGGCGCGCCACCGGCGACTCAAGATCCAGCCTGAGCGCCCGGGCGACCCGTGGAATGACGACCGACCGCTCGGCCCCCGTGTCTACCAGCAGTGCGGCGGTGATGCCGCTTCGAAATGGACGTCGATCACTGCCATGCGGTAGCCGGGTCGAAACGGGATGCGGTAGGCGTTCACAGAATCACGACCACATTGGATCGCGGATCGACGAGCGGTCCGGCAAAGAACACGTACGTGGGCACCGGACCTTGGACGTCTCGATACGCCTCGGCAGCCCGCCACACCTCGTCCTGGTCGCGGCTGTGGGCGATCAAGCGCCCGCTGATCACGTGTCCCGGGTCCTCTTCCTCGATATGCAGGCAGACCCACTCTTCGGAACTTCGGAAAGCGGGTGAAGCAGTCGTCGACATTGATCAGTTCCATGGCGTCGGTCCCCAAGGGCTTCTCCTCCCACCGGCGATTCGGTTTCACGGTCAGTCAGACCGACACCTCAACCGGCGCGATGATCGCCGGCGCCACCTCTGGTGTCTTGGGATGATCCTCGAAGAAGAGTTCCAGCGCCTCCTTGAGGTTCGCCATCGCCTCGTCAAACGATCGCCCCTGTGAGGCCACCTCCACCTCGAGACAGCGAGCCACATACAGGGGCCCTTCCCGGGTGACCGCGGCGGTCAGCCGCACGTCTGCCACCACCTTGTCGGGCGCTTGCCTGCAGTGTATCGCTTCAGGACGATATCCTCCGCCGGACGTGGTCGGCTGCGGTGATCGAAACACCCTTGCCTGCTCTGGAGTCGGCGGCAGTCGAGATGCCGCCTGCCATCAAAGTGGGTGCGGTGATCGGAGCCCGCATGCCACCTCATCAGGTACCCATGCGTGCAATAGCGCACTCGATGCACCGCTGCAAGGACCATGAAGTGCAGGGCGTCGAAGGGGAACCGCCGCACGCCGATTAGAATCGATCGCACCCAAACGGCGTCGAGGTGAGGTGCAGGCCCTCCCCCGGCTCCATGCCGTCCCGGCCGAGGAGGCCGGGCGCGGTAGCCGCGTCGGTGGCGACCGAGACGCGGTCCGCAAGGATGAAGCCGGTGCGGACGAGGATGGCGGTGTACATGAGACTTTCCCTCTATGTGGCGCGGGAGCAGGGAAGAAGGTGAGGTAGTTATTAGAGGTGGGGAAGCGCGGCGTCAGGCCGGGGGGACGGCGATGGCCAGAAGACATCGATCGGACAGGCGGGCATGGTGGCGCAGACGCCCCGATGGGCAGTCGGCCAAGGAGTAGCGGGCGCTGGTCACCAAGCCTCTGCGGAGGGGGATGCGCAAGGGGAACCCGCTCGTCCCAGCGGGTGCGACGGGTAGAGTCCTCGACTACCCCGACACGATGCACGAATGGTGCACAAATGCAGCCTAGCAGGAATGACCGGGACGGTGGCAAAGTGATCGCCGATCCACGTGCCGATGTCACCTCCGCCGCCCCTCACGTGTGTGTCTGGCCCCCCGCTCCTTGGTGACGACCTATTTCACACCCGTAGCCACGGATGGCAAAGGCAATAACGTGTTGAAGGGGGAAGGCGTCGCTGACGCGTCGAAGCCTGCTCTTGGCCGTGGCCGCCGCGGCGGCCGGCGGATGCGCCCGAGCGGCCCGTCCCACGACGGTGTCGCCCGTGGTGGCGTTCGACGTGGCGCCGAGCGAGGAAGTGGCAGTACAGAGCTCGGGCACGTACGCACAACGTGAAGCCCGCATTTTTGCCGCGACCCAACAGTGGTTCCAGCCAGTGCTCACGGCCTTCAACGATGCCCACCGCTCTCTGCGCGCTCGGTTCGCTCCAAACATCATCGTCCCCGCCAAGGGGTTGGGCGGGTATCCGAACCCAAGCCTCTCCGTGCTATTCACGCCGCAGGGCGGTCAGGACCTGTCCGCACAGTTCCGGTCGTCTAACCTCGACCCAACGGCCCTGTTGCCCGGACTGTTGCAGGCCGCGCAGGACTTCAGTGGTAGGCTGATCGGGGTGCCGGTGGACCTCTCGGTCTACGTGGTGGCCTACCGCGGGTTGGCGGGCGGCCATATCTCCGCACCGTCTCCAAGTTGGACTGTCGCGGACTTTACCGCGTTCTGCGGGGGAGTCGCCCTCCATGGTGGACGGTTCATGGGCAGGATCGCCCGCGGGGGGCTCGGGGCCCCCCTGACATGGCTGGGATTTGCCGAGGGCTACGGCGGGCAGATCATCTCCTCGGGGAAACTATCGCTGACATCCACGAACGTGCTTCGCGGGCTCAACGCCCTGGCGGATGTCCTGCACATCACCTGGGATCTGCTGTTTGTCCGGGGAACCCCGAGCACTCCGGTGGTGGAGTTCTGGACGTACAGCCAGACCGCACCTCGACCCTCACTCACAACACTTCTGAAAAACGCGGTCGTACGATTTCCACGTGCACCGGTGCCGGTTGTGCCAGCGGTTGTGACACTTGCCTCGGTGCCGCAGTCCGCTCCGCAACCGGAGGCGGGTGCAACCTTTGCGCTCTGGTTGCTCAGCCGCAACGGACAAACAGCGCTGACGCGCATTGGCTTTCCGGGGATGCGCACGGACATGGATGCGGCGTCATGGCTGGGCAAGGGCCCTGCCGGAGTACGGCCCGGTGACCTGCGGTTTGCGCCACCACAACTCACTGCCCTCAACGGGATGAACTTCACGGAACGCCTGTCCGGCATCCTTCTACAACCGGAGAGCGCTCGGCTACCCGCATTGCAGAAGCTGCAGAGCGTTGCGAATTCGGTGATCGGTGGCGATGCGAACGTCTTTGGTGCAGGCGCACAACTGAACCGGGACGGGATTCCGGAGGTGTAAGCACGAGCGGACTGTCACGAGGTCGCCGCCACCCGCGGGGGTGCAGCGGGCAGGGAATCCCTAGGTTAGGAGCAATACCGCTTAGATAGGGCGCTACGGCGGTCTCCGGCGGCGCGGTAGAGGGTCGCCATCATCGGCCCAAAGGCGTTGTCGCTGAAGCCCTCGAGCCCCCCCTGGCGCCAGCCGCCGCCTTTCGCGGCGGCCGCTCGGCAACGCCAAAGTAAGCGGTATTGAGGTTAGGAGGGTGAGGCATGACCACGCCGGAGGAATGGCTGCAAATCCATGTCGATCCGCGCGTCGAACTGCTCATGACTGTGCAAGCGACCTCTGATCTCTACCGTGAAGAGCGCATCTTGTACCCACACCCTTCCGCTTATCGCGATGCTGCATTTGCCCTCGACCTCGCGGCCCAGTCGAACAGTGGGGTGGAGGGGGCGTAGGGCCACGGACGAGTTGTAACGGCAAGCGGTGCTCCTGGCACGCCAGGGGGACGCGGATGCGTTCGCCCAACGCGTCGCGCCGTCGTGCCCGGCTGCTTCTGATGCTGGCCGCCACCCTGGGGGATTGGCAGGAGGCGGAGGACGCTCTGCAGGAGGTCCTGTGGCGCGCTTTTCGCCACCTGTCCCGCCTTCGGGAGCCAGAAGCGTTTGACGCCTGGCTACGCACCGTGGCCCTGCGAACGGCGCGAAACCAACGGCGCCTCTGTCCGCTTGGCCGCGTTGATGGTCACCATGCCCAGCCGCTCCGCCTGGTGCAGCGCCGTTACAAGGATGGCGCGCACCTGCTCCGTGATGCGCCGCGCGCCCATCCCGTCCAGGAAGCCCTGCACCTTCTGGGGGCTCAGGTCCGCCAGGTGCACCCCACCCAGGGCGGGCAGGACGTGCACCGCAATGGCGCGGGGGAATCCCCGGCTTTACCCGTGGGGAGGCGTGTTTCACAAACCGCTTGACGGAGGCCTGGCGATGACCAAGCAGCACGTGGTTCCCGCGTACCTGCCGGAAAACGGCCGACGGCGCCAGAAGGCGTCTAAGGAAGCCCGAGCGTTAGAATGCGCTCCAAAAATCCTCAGTCGTGGTGTCATAGCCCCAGACCGGTGCTCACCGGTTGCAAGGGTTTATGTGGAACACCAGTGCGCCAAGCGGTTTCGGGCGCCAGGTGAAACATGCCCTTGGGGAGGAGGTCAATCTGCGCAGGCATTGCGCCCACCAGCGCCCCTCAGCCGCGCTCCCGGTCCAGGGACCCACCCCCGCCCACTTTCACGCGTCCTGGGGCTTCTGGCGAGGGCGCTTCCCCCGCCACCCACCGCGCCACCGCGAAGGGGAAGTCCTCCCGCCGGTCCCGGTGCGGTGCAGCCGCCCCGCCGTCCTTCTTCACCGCCGCACACACCACGGCATCCCCGTCCACCGCCAGGACGCGGCACACGCGAGGCGCCCCGCCCGCCCACTGCAAGTGCCGATGCTCGAACACCGCCCCCGGTGTGCACGCATCCATCGGCGCCGGCCGCACCGCCCCCCGCCGCGCCGCCCCTCACGACCGCCCGGGCCGGAACGCCCGGCCGGCTCCCTTGTGGCTCAAGGCCCGCGTCCGATCCTTGCGAAAGTCAGGGTTGACGGAGGGCGGCAGCCACATGGCACCCCGGCCAGATGCAGCGACGCCCGCCGCTCAATTGTGGCCACCCGCTCGCGTCCCACCCCCCATGCCGGCTTCAAAGGCCTGCAGGCTGTCCGCGTCCGCCGCC
>Ga0080006_1084748_pt1 | contig 52739 bp, 49 predicted proteins | sample RS3BMetagenome_FD_69209 | JGI IMG/M metagenome (GOLD analysis project Ga0080006, IMG submission 69209) | Ferric oxide microbial mat and aquatic microbial communities from Rainbow Spring, Yellowstone National Park, USA - RS3B (SPADES... ... | reverse complement strand
GGGCGCAGAGGCGCCAAGAGCGGGTTCGCGGTGAGCGTGCTTCCGGACGACGAGCCCGAGCAGGCGCACCTCGAGCGCGTGCGCGCGGCGCTGCGCCTCATCGCCGCCGGGGACCTCTACGAGATCAACCTCGCTCGCCGCATTCCGCTGGCGGTTCGCGGCGATGCGCTCGCGCTGTTCGCGTCGCTTCTCGAGGCCGCCCCGGCGCCGTGGGGCTTCCTTCAGGACCTCGGTGAGAGCACCGTGTGCGGCGCCAGCCCCGAGCTCGCGCTCTCCGTCAGGGGCGAGCGGCTACGCACATGTCCCATCAAGGGAACTCGCCCGCGCGGGAACGACGCGGTCGCCGACGCCCGCCTCGCGCGCGAGCTCGACGGCGACGCGAAGGAGCGCGCCGAGCTGACGATGGCCGTCGACGTGCACCGCAGTGACCTCGGGCGCGTCGCCGTGGCCGGCAGCGTGCGCGTGCTCGGCGAGCCGCGCCTTCTGGCGGGCCGCACCGTCTGGAGCCGCGTCGCCGAGGTGGTCGCGCGCCGGAGGCCGGGCGTCGGCGTCGAGGAGGTGGTGCGGGCCGTGCTCCCCTGCGGCAGCATCACCGGCGCGCCGAAGGTGCGCGCGATGGAGGTCATCGCCCGGCTCGAGCCGTGGCGGCGCGGCGCGTACACGGGGGCGCTCGGCTACGTCGGGCGGGGCGGCCGCGTCGAGCTCGCGATGGCCATCCGCACCATCGAGATCGCCGCCGGACGCGGCGTCTACTTCAGCGGCGGCGGCATCGTCGCCGACAGCGTGCCCGAGCGCGAGCTCGACGAGACGCGCTGGAAGGCGGCGCAGCTGGCGCGGCTCGGCTCGTAGGCATCCGGGCGGGCGGCGCGCGGCCGCCTTCTTCGCCTCGCGCGGGGGCGCGTGCTAGTGCGATCCGGCCATGAGCTTGTCCGACCGAGTCCGCGAGGCCCTGAGGACCGCGCTGGAGTCCATGGGGATCCGCGACGTCGAGGGGGTCGCCTGGACGGTGGAGCGCCCCAAGCGCCCCGAGCACGGCGACCTGGCGACCAACGCGGCGATGGCGCTCGGCAAGCGCGTGGGCAAGCCGCCGCGCGCGGTCGCCGAGGAGCTGGTCAAGGCGCTCGCCGGCAGCGACGTCGTCGCCACGGCGGAGGTGGCGGGGCCGGGCTTCGTCAACCTGCGGCTGCATCCGCGGGCGTTCCACGCCGAGCTGGCGGACATCCTCCGCGCCGGCAAGGCGTTCGGGCGCGCGCCCTCGGCCACCGGCGAGCGCGTCGACGTCGAGTTCGTGAGCGCCAACCCGACCGGGCCCGTGACCGTGGCCAGCGGCCGCAACGCCGTGCTGGGCGACGCGGTGGCGCGGCTGCTCGAGGCGCGCGGCAACCGCGTGACGCGCGAGTACTACATCAACGACCGCGGCAACCAGGTGCGCAAGTTCGCCGAGAGCGTGCGCGCGGCGGCCGAGGGGCGCGAGCCGCCCGAGGACGGCTACAAGGGGGCGTACGTCGCCGAGCTGGCGGGATGGCTGAAGCAGGTCGAGCCGCAGCTGCTCGGCGGCGGCGATCTCGACGCGCTCGGGCGCGTGTGCGTCACCTGGATGCTGCGCGGCATCCCGGGCTCGCGCACGCTGCCGGGGATCCGCCCGTCGCTCGCCGACCTCGGGGTGCGCTTCGACGTGTGGTTCAGCGAGGAGTCGCTGCACCGCTGGGGCGCGGTCGACGCGGTGATGCGCCAGCTCGAGCAGGGCGGGCACCTGCTGCACAAGGAGGGGGCCGTCTTCTTCAAGGCCCCCGAGGGGACGACCGAGGACAAGGACCGCGTCGTCAGGAAGAGCGACGGCACGTGGGCGTATTTCGCCTCGGACGTCGCCTACTTCGCGGACAAGATCGCGCGCGGCTACGACCGGCTCGTCATCGTCCTCGGGGCCGATCACCACGGCTACGTCGCGCGCGTGCGCAACGCGCTGTCGGCCCTCGGGCTGCCGGCCGAGCGCTTCGAGGCGCTGCTCTACCAGCTCGTCTTCCTCACCAAGGCGGGGCAGCCGGTGAAGATGGGCAAGCGCGCCGGCAACATCGTCACCGTCGACGAGGTGATGGACGAGATCGACGACGCCGCCGGCCGCAAGGGGGCGGGCGCCGACGCGCTGCGCTTCTTCTTCCTGTCGCGCAGCGCCAACTCGAACGTCGAGTTCGACATCGAGCTCGCCAAGAAGAAGTCGCTCGACAACCCGGTCTTCTACGTCCAGTACGGGCACGCGCGGCTCTGCTCGATCCTGCGCAAGGCCGAGAGCCTCGGCATCGCGGCGCGAAAGCACCTGTCGGTCGACGAGTGGTCCAGGCTCGCGCACCCCGACGAGCTGGCGATCGCCCACAGGCTCGGCGACTTCCCCGACGCGGTCGCCGAGGCGGCGTCGCAGCGCGAGCCACACCGCATCGTCTACTACCTGCAGGACCTGGCGCGCGACTTCCAGAGCTACTTCACGCGCCTGAAGGACGATCCCATCCTGCCGCCCGACAGCGTGCGCGCGCGCAGCGACTGGGAGGCGTCCTGGGACTTCGGCAAGACGCACGCGCGCCTCGCGTGGGTCGAGGCCATCCGCGCCGTGTACGCCGACGCGCTGGACCTGCTCGGCATCAGCGCGCCCGAGCGCATGGATCGGCCGGCCGAAGGCGCCGAAGAGGGGTGAGCGGCGGGAAGGACGTCCGTCGCTTCCGGAAACTTGGCCTGGCGTCCGGGCCGGCGGTACGCCACGGTGCACAGGGGCGCCATGAGCGACAACGGCAGCATCCGCAACCTCGATCAGCTGCAGGAGGACGACGACGATCGCCGCACGCCGCGCGGCGTGACGGTGGCGCTCGTCGTGCTCGGCGGGGCGTGCGTCGTGTTCGCCGGGCTGGCGCTCGGTGGACGCACCAGCCAGCCGCAGGCTCCGAAGACCGATCCGCTCGGCGACCTCGTCGCGCAGAACGCGCACGTGCTCACGCCCGCGGCGAGCGCGCGGTCCGCGACCGACCTGTCGCCGCGCGACGTGACCTTCCCGCAGATGCTGAGCGACGACGGCGATCCTCCGACGGCGCTCGCCGCCGTGCGCGCCCCGGGTGCGGGCTCGCCGTCGGCCGCCGCGCCGGCCGCGATCCCCACGCAGCCGCCGCCGCCCACCGATCGGCTTCCCGTCGTGCCGCTGCCGGCGCAGGCGGTGCTCGAGGCGACGCCCGTCGTCACGCGCCCGCGCGACGCGCTCACCAGGGCGGCCAGCGAGGCGGCGCAGATGGACGCGCCGGCGTCGGGCGAGGCGCCCGCCGGCCACGAGGGCGGCTACCAGCTGCAGGTGAGCAGCTTCCGCACGCAGGGCGAGGCGCAGGGCTTCGCCGACCAGCTGCGCGCGCGCGGGCACAAGGCCTACGTCGTCGAGGCGCACGTGCCCGGGCGCGGTACCTGGTTCCGCGTGCGCATCGGGCCGTTCGGCACCCAGCACGGCGCGGCGCAGTACCGCGCGAGCTTCGAGGCGCGCGAGCACGTCGTGCCGTTCATCGTGCCGCCCGAGACGACGGCGCGCGCGCACTGACGACGGACTTCGCCCGGCGGGCCGAAGCCGGTTTTCGTGCGGCCGCGGCCGCGGCCGCGGCGCGCCTCGGTGGAGCTCCCCTCGGGCGGCGGCGCCCGCTGCGGTCGAGCTTGCGCTCCAGGTACTGCTTGAGGGCGACGGCGTTGTTGTGCTCCTCGTCCCTGGCGCCGAACAGCAGCGTCACGTCGCCATGGCTCGCTGCGTCGAGGAGCGGCTCCCACGCGTCGGGGTGGGCGTCGAGCTCGGCGTCGTAGCGGCGGACGAACTCGTCCCACCGGGCCGGATCGTGCTTGAACCACTGGCGGAGCCGGTCGCTCGGCGCGACCTCGCGCAGCCAGCCGTCGAGCGCGAGCGCGTCCTTGCGCTTGCCGCGCGGCCAGAGGCGGTCGACCAGAAAGCGCGCGCCGCCGCTGCCCACGCCAGTGCCTGCGCCGTCCTCGTACACCCGTCGGACGTGGATGCTCACGTGTCCATTCTAAGACGCGGGTGCGGGGACGTCGCCGCGCCGCGCACAGGCGCCAGCGCACGAGCTTGCGCGCGCGGCGAGCGACTTCGCCGCGCGACTGTGGCACAACGCGTTGCGCGTGCTCGCCGTGACGCCCATCCCCGTCTGGGTCGTGGCCCTCGCCCTGGCCGCCGCCGCTCCGTGGTGCGCGCGCGCTCTGCAGGTCGCGCTCGAGCGCCGCGCGCGCCGGCGCACGCTCGACTTCGTTGCCGAGGCGTGCGGCCGCAGCCGTGACGGCGGGCGTCACGAAGCGGACGAGGGCGATGCCGCGCCCGTCGACCGGAGCCGTGAGCCGGAGCCTTGATCGGGATGGTCGAGGCCTTACTTCTTGTTGTAGGTGGTATGGACAGTGCACGACTGCAGGAGCGAGGCGTGCGAGCGGCTTCGCGAGGCTCACGAGCCGGCCGCAAAGACAGCGCGGTGTTCCGCGTCGCGCGCACGCGCCGCAGCATGCGGGCGTATCTCACCTTTCTTCGCGCAAACTTTGCTGCGACCTCGTCGTGGCCCGTAAGTCTATAGAGCGGGCACGCATCACCGCTCGGGGTGAACCTTCGATGGCACGTCTGTTCGGAATCATCGGCAATCGCCCGGATCTCGCGGCACGCGTGTTGGCCTTCGAGGCCGAGGCGCTACGGGCCCGCTCCAAGGGGGCGCCGCTCGGCTGGGGCCTCGGCTTCTACCAGGGCGGGGAAGTGCTCATGCGCCGCCGGCCGATCGACGACCGGCCGGAGATCGACGTGGCCAAGCTCGCCGCCGACGTGCGCGCCGACCTCGTGCTCGGCCACGTCCGCCACGCGACCATCGGCGCGCTGCGGACCGAGAACACGCACCCGTTCCGCTACCGGCAGTGGCTGTTCGCGCAGACCGGGACGGTGCCGGAGTTCGAGCACGTGCGCGAGAAGCTCGTCGCGAGCGTGCCCGACTTCCTGCGCAGCGGCATCCGCGGCGACACCGACGCCGAGGTGCTCTTCCACGTCTTCCTGTCGTTCCTGCACGACGCGGGGCGTTTGAACGACGGGCTCGTCGAGGCGTCGCTGGTGCGCGAGGCGCTGCGCTCGAGCCTGGCCGTCGTCGACGGGATGACGGCGGAGGTCGGCGCCGAGGCGGCGAAGCTCAACGTCATGGTCTCGAGCGGCGACCAGCTCTTCGCGATGCACCGCAGCGACGCGCCGATGCGCCTGCGCGTGCTCGCCGGCAAAGGCGACGCCGACGTCGTCATCGGCGAGGATCCGCAGCTTCGCCGCAAGATCCCCGAGCTCGCGCGCATGCACTTCACGCTCGTCGCCAGCGACTTCGACGACGCGCCGCCGAACAGCCGCTGGAAGGCGGTGCCCGACTGTGCCATCGTCACCATGTCGCGTGACGAGGACCCGCGCACCGAGACACTCTGAGGCGCTGGCCATCGCGGCGATCGCGGGCGGCGCCGTCGTCGCGGCGGTCGCGTGCGGCGCGTCGTCGGCGCCGGTGCAGGCGCCGTCGGCGGCCGTCTCGTCGTCCTCGGGCGAGCCTCCGCCGCGCGAGCCCGACGGCGTCGTCCTCGAGCCGCCGCCGGCCATTCCGAGCGCCGTCGCACACGCGCCGGCGCGCGGCGTCGTGGCGCTCACCGAGCCGCTCGGCGGCGACGCCGTGCGCGCGCTGGTGGCCGCGCTTCTCGATGCGTGGCAGCGCGAGTCGCTCGACGCTCTGCTCTCGCTGACGACGCAGGACGCGGGGCCGTTCGACGCGCGCTCGCGCGGCCGCGGCGCGCTCGTCGAGGGGTGGCGCGAGCGGCTGCGATCGCACGAGTACGGGCGCCTCGCCGGCATGGAGCTCGTGCGCCCCGAGCGCATCGAGCGCTGGGCCTACGACGACCTGGGCGGTCCCGATGAGCCGCCGCGCCCGCCCGGCATGCGCCCCGGCGAGCTGTACGTGCGCGTGCCGCTGGAGGTGACGCGCGTCGCCGGCGACAAGCTGTTCGACGACGACATCGTCCTCATCCTGCGGCGCGAGGACGACCGCTACGAGATCGCCGCCTACGGCGAGACCGACGAGCCCTGACGAAACGGAGATCGCCAAGGGAGAGGGAGAGAACAGGAAGGCGGGAAGGCGGGAAGGATTTGGGGCCCCGGTACACCCGAAAACCTTCCCGTCTTCCCGCCTTCCTGTGATCTCCTTCTCCGCTCAGCGGTAGTCCTCGACGCTGATGCCGTAGCGCTTCATCCAGCGGTGCACCTGCATCCGCTCCTTGCCGAGCTCGCGGCCGACGGCGGCCACGTTGCCGCCGTGCCGCGCGAGCAGCTCGCGCAGCTCCCCCTCGGTCGGCGCCGCGCCCCGGCGCGCGGGGGCCACGGGCGCGACCGGCGGCGGCGGTGCGGTCGCCCTCGGCGAGGGGAGGGCGCTCTCGCGGTCGGAGGCGCCGCCGCCCGGCGGCTGGGGCCCGCGCGCACCGTAGTCGCGCATCAGCGCGGCGATCGTGTCCGGCAGCTGCGCGACGTCGATGACGTCGCCTTCGGCCAGCGCCGCGGCGCGCTTGATGCAGCTCTCGAGCTCGCGCACGTTGAACGGCCAGTCGTGGTGCAGGAGCGCCACCATGAACGAGAAGCCGAACGACAGCTCGCGCCGCGCGTAGCGCGCGCAGAACAGGCGCGCGAGCTGCAAGATGTCCTCCTTGCGCTCGCGGAGCGCCGGCAGATTCACCACGTGCTCGCTCACGCGCGCGAACAGGTCGCCGCGGAACTTGCCCTCCTTGACGTATTGCAGGAGATCGCGGTGCGTCGCGCAGACCACGCGCACGTCGACGCGGTCGGGCGCCGTCGCCCCCAGCGGGAAGACCTCGCGCGCCTGCAGCACGCGCAGCAGCTTCGCCTGCGCCTCGAGCGGCATGTCGCCGATCTCGTCGAGGAAGAGCGTCCCGCCGTCGGCCAGCTTGATGAGCCCGGGCTTGTCGCGGTCGGCGCCGCTGAACGCGCCGCGCCGGTAGCCGAAAAGCTCGCTCTCGAGCAGGTTCGCCGGGATGGCCGCGCAGTTGATCGCCTGCAGGCTGCCGCGGCGACCCGACACGCGGTGCAGCTCGCGCGCGGCGACCTCCTTGCCGGTGCCGGTCTCGCCGAGCAGCACGCACGACAGCTGCGTCGGTGCGATGCGCTCGAGCTCGGCCGCGATCTGGTCCATCTGCCAGCCGCCGACGAGCGCCACGATCTGCTGCGCGCGCCGGTGGCCGAGCACCCGCCCGTCGATGTGGTAGGCGGCGTGGCGCTCGGCCCCGCCGGCGACGAACTTGAAGATGGCGTCGCCGACGCGGATCTCGTGCAGCGGCTCGAGCTCGACCGGGCTGGCGATGCACGCGCCGTCGACCATCGTCCCGTTGCGGCTCCCGAGGTCGGTGAGCACCCAGCGCGTGCCGTCGAACGCGATGCGCGCGTGCTGGCGGCTGACGGCCTGCTCGGGGACGCAGACGTCGGCCGACGGGTCGCGGCCGATGAGCACCGTCGATTTGTGGAACGGGTAGGCGGGCTGGAACTGCTCGTAGTTGCGCGCGTAGAGCAGGGCCAGGCCGGGCTTCGACAGCGCCTGCGCCGCCGCGCCGGCCGCGAAGGCCGGTTCGGTCGACCCGAACGACGACGAGCTCCCGGTGCGCTGACCGCTCATTCCCCGCCGATCAGCTTACCGCAGCTGGAAGGGCGACTTGCCCACGACCTCCATCGAGCCGTCCGGCCGGAAGACGAGGGCGCCGCCGGTGGGGATCCCGAGGAAGTGCGGCCGGGACGAGCCGCCGGCGGCCCCGCCCGCGCCCCCCGTGCGGCGCTCGAGGAGCTTCGCCACCAGACGCAGCTCGTCCCAGTCGTCCTCCTCGTTGTGCGTGTCGAAGACGTGCCCCTCGACCGCCCGGACGCACTCGACCAGCCCCGTGCGCTCGAGCTGCTCCTCCTCGGTGCCCTCGTCGTCCTCGGGCCAGTCGGCCCACCACGCGCCGAGCACGATCGACCCCGCGCTGACGCCCATCATCGGCACGCCGCGCGCGTGCGCCGCGCGCATCCACTCGGACGCTCCCGAGGCGCCGAGCACCTTCGCGCCCAGCGCCGGATCGCCGCCGCTGACGAAGACGAGGTCGGCGCGGTCGACGACGGCGCGCGCCTCGGCGGCCGCCATCGCCCCGCTCTCGCCGTCGACGGCGAAGCGCTCGAGCGTCGCGCCGGGGAAGAGGCCCGGCATCCGCTCGCTCATGAACTTCAGCCCCCGCCGGTCGCCGGCGACCGGCGCGTACGTCACCGCGACGCGCGGCCGCTCCTTGCCGAGCTCCCGGCACGCCCGCCGCGCGACCTCGCCGAGCACTCCGTCCTGCCCCGAGCCGACCAGATAGACGCTTCCAGGCACCCCTCAGGAATAGGAGAGGGACGCCAAGGCGCCAAGCCGCCACGCCGCCAGGGGAGGAAGGTGGGCCACCCTTCCTTCTTCTTCTGGCGCTCCTGGCGGCTTGGCCGCCTGGCGATTCTCCCGTCACCCCACGCCGTAGCGGGCGGGGTCGACGCCGACGCGCGCGCAGATCGCGACCAGCACCTCGTCGGTCCGGCGGGCGTTGTCCTCGAGCGAGCCGCTCGTGTCGATGACGAAGTCGGCGACGGCGACCTTCTCGGCGAGCGGCTTCTGCGCGCGGATGCGCGCGAGCGCGTCCTCGGCAGAGGCGCGGTCGCGGGCGCGGACGCGGGCGACCTGCACGTCCTCGGGGCACGAGACGACGACGAGCGGCCGGAACGCGTCGGCCACGCCGTTCTCGACGATGAGCGCCGCCTCGTAGCAGGCGAGCGGCTCGCCGGCGCGCGCCAGCTCGGCCGCGCGCTCCATCGTCAGCCGCGTGATGCGCGGGTGGGTGATGGCGTTGAGCGTGCGGCGCGCTTCGTCGTCGGCGAACGCGATGCGCGCGACCGCCTTGCGGTCGAGCGCGCCGCCGGGGCCGAGCACGCGCTCGCCGAACGCCTCGACCAGCGCGCGCAGCCCATCGGTGCCCGGCGCGACCACCTCGCGCGCGAGCTCGTCCGCGTCGATGACCGGCACGCTGCGCCGGCGCAGCCGCGCAGCCACCGTGCTTTTCCCCGAGGCGATGCCGCCGGTCAGACCGAAGAGGTGCACGTCGCTCCTTCGGCCTATACATTCGAGCCGGGCGCGATGCGAGAGGCGAGTGGCAAGGCGGCGGGCGCAGGCGCGAGCGCGAGCGCGAGTGCGGGCGCGGGCGCGGGCGCGGGCGCGACGGCGGGCCGGATCTCGCGGCGGCGGCTGCTCGGGGGCGTGGCGGCGGCGCTCGTGCTCGGCGGGGCCGGGATCGCCCTGGTGCGCACGCGCGGCTACGCGCTGCCCGAGGGGCGCACGCTGGCGGCGCTGACGGCCTGGCAGTTCATCGTCGTGCAGCACGCCGCGCGCCGCATCGCCGCGCCCGACCGCGCCGACGACGCGTCGATCCCCTCGGCCGACGACCTCGACGTGGCCGGCTTCGTCGACGGCTGGATGGCGCGCATGCCCGCCGCGGTACGTCGCGATCTCGGGCGATTTCTCGGCTACGTGGAGCACGTGGCGCCGCTCGGCGCGGGGCACGCGTCGCGCTTCTCGCGCCTTCCGGCGGCGGCGCAGGACGAGGTGCTGGCCAGCGTGGAGGCGTCGTCGAGCGATCTGCTCCGCGCGGGGTTCGACGGGCTGAAGTCGCTCGTGTTCATGGGGTACTACCGCGACCCGCGCACGTGGGGGATCCTCGGCTACGACGGGCCGCTCGTGAACCGGCCGCGCGGGGGATGGCGATGAGCGCGGACGGGGGCGCCGGCGCCGGCGCGTTTCTGCGCGGGCGCGACGTGACGGGCGACCTCACGCTGGACGTCGACGCCGTGGTCGTCGGCACGGGCGCGGGGGGCTCGGTGGCGCTGCGCGAGCTGGCGCGCGCGGGCCTGAGCGCCGTGGCGCTGGAGGAGGGCGCGTGGTCGACGTCGCGCGACTTCGACCAGCGCGAGGACCACATGCTGCCGCTGCTCTTCCAGGAGGCGGGCGGCCGCGCCACCGAGGACATGGCCATCCGCGTGCTGCAGGGGCGCGGCGTCGGCGGCAGCACCGTGCACAACACCAACCTCTGCAAGCGCACGCCCGCGGCCATCCTCGACCTCTGGGCGCGCAGGCACGCCGTCTCGGGCGCGAGCGCCGCGGACCTCGCCCCCGCCTTCGACGCCATCGAGCGGGACCTCTCGGTCAGCGAGATCACCGCGCCGATGCGCAACGCGAACAACGAGCTCCTTCGCAAGGGGTGCGAGGCGCTCGGCTGGCGCGGCGGGCCGCTCAGGCACAACCGCGTCGGCTGCCAGCAGAGCGGCTTCTGCGAGCTCGGGTGCGCGTACGACGCCAAGCAGAACGCGCTCAAGGTGATGCTCCCGCAGGCCGTCGCCGCCGGCGCGCGCGTCTACTCGGACGTCGAGGCGGTGCGGGTGCTGCACGACGGCGCGCGCGCGACCGGCGTCGAGGCGATCGCCCACGACGGGGCCGGCGCTCCCCGCGCGCGCGTCACCGTCCGGGCGCGCGTCGTCGTCCTGGCGGCGAGCGCGGTCGGCAGCGCGGCGCTCGCGCGCAGGAGCGGCCTGCCGGACCCCAGCGGCCAGCTCGGACGCGGGCTGCGCCTGCACCCGGGCGGCGTCGTCGCCGGGCGCTTCGCGCGCGCCATCGAGGGCTGGCACGGCATCCCGCAGAGCTACGAGTGCACCGAGCACCTGTCGTTCGACGAGGGGAGCGACCGGCGCGTGTGGATCGTCCCCGCCTTCGCGCACCCCATCGGCGCCGCCGCGGAGCTGCCCGGCTTCGGCGCCGCCCACATGGCGGCGATGCGCACCTACCCCAACCTCGGCGTGCTCACCGCGATGGTGCACGACGAGACGAGCGGCGAGGTCCTCGCCGGCGACGACGGCCGCCCCGTGCTCCGCTACGCGATGACCGACGCCGATCGCGCGCAGCTCGCCAGGGGACTCGCCGCGTGCGCGCGCCTGCTCCTCGCCGCCGGCGCCGAGCACGTCACCATCCCCGCCATCCCGCCGCGGCGCGTCTCGAGCGTCGCCGAGCTCGAGGCGCTCGACCTCTCGTTCGTGCGCCCGCACGCCGTCCCGCTGACGGCCGTGCACCCGATGGGCACGATGCGCATGGGCGACGACCCCAAGACGAGCGTCGTCTCGTCGACCGGCGAGCACCACCAGGTGAAGGGCCTCTTCGTCAGCGACGGCTCGCTCTTCCCGACGAGCCTCGGCGCGCCGCCGCAGATCAGCATCTACGCCTTCGCCCTGCACCTCGCCCCCCACGTCGTCGCGCGCGCGAGGGGCTGAGCGCGGGCGCCCGGCGCGCGACCCGTTCGAGGCCACAAACGCCGACGGGCGGCGGGCCTCTCGGCCTGCCGCCCGCTGGCACGTCCGGCGCTCTCGGGAGCGCCTTCGCGCGATCGATCAGTCGCCGCCCATCCCGGCGTCGCTGCCGCCGCCCATCATGCACGGGTCGGGTGCCGCAGGGGAGGGAGGCATGATGTCCGACGACGCGGGCGCCGCGATCTCGGTCGCATCGAAGCCGAGGCCGATCGAGATGGCGTTGCACGCCTGGCCGGCCGTGTTCGTGACCGACCCATCGCTGTTGATGATGATGTCGGACGCCTGCGAGATCGTCTGCTGGATGCTCATCAGGGCGCTGCCGCTGCAGAGCGACGTCGAGATGTGCCCGGCGATGTTCATGATGTCCGTGTTCAGCTCGTTCGTGTTGATCACGCCGGCGATGGTGCCGTTCGTCACGCTCCCCGGGCTCTTGGCCTGGAAGGTGATGACCGCCGAGTGAATCTTGATGTCGAGCACCTGGCCGCTGAACGACAGGCTGAGATCGAACGTGCTCGGCGTGCCGTTCACGAACGTGCCGTTCGCGACGTAGGCCGAGGGGAACTGGATGGAGGCGTTCTTCACCGGATCGGTGCCCGCCGGGCAGCCGCCCGTGGAGGTGCACCCGTTGATCAGGTCGGGGCGGATCGGCCAGTGGGTCATCGTGTTCCACGGGGGCGCGCCCGCGTCGAGGTACGAGTACGGGCCACCGGCGAGCAGCACGCCCGACAGCCCCGTCGCCGTCTGCATGGGGTTCGTGTCGTCGAAGCCCTTCACGTAGGCCATGATCGTGAAGGCGCCGTTCGAGTTGATGTCGGTGTTCAGCTTCGTCGTGAGATCGGAGCCACCGAGCTCCAGGACGATCGGCAGGATGTTCTCGCCGAACGAGTTGTCGATGCCCCCCGTCCCGTCGGTCTGCGCGACCTTTTGCGTGCCCTGGGCCAGCGTGCAGACGTCGGTCGAGTCCTTGGTCGTGATCTTGTCGTCGAGGTTGTACCCGAGGTCCTTCCAGGCATCCATGTTGCTGACCCCCATGCGATCGGTGTCGCCGAGGTACAGCTTCCGCATGGCGTAGTTGTGCGCGGCCGTGACCGTCGTCGCCGGCCCGCTGGGCGCCACGGGCTGCACGACGCACTTGCCCGGGTTGCTCTCGCAGGTGTCACCGCTGCCACCCGCGGGGGTGCCGCCGCCACTGCTGCTGCAGCCGACGGCGAGCGCCACGCTCGCCGCGCAAAGTCCGATACCCGCCAACCCGAGACCATGTGAAAGCTTCATGCGTCCTCCTCGAAATGCCCGACCGCTGCGTGCGGAGGGCGAATGCTACGCGGCGCGCCAAGCGGCGCGCAAGGATTGCGACCGGGCGCGATTGTGGCACAAGCCGACGGGGGAGATCCCCGCGCGACGCGAAAGAGACACGCACACCACGCGCGTGACGCAGCGGTCACGGTCACGCAGCTCGTGGCGCATCGACGGCCGCCTCGATGACGGCTGCGTCGCCCGGGCCGTCACTTCGGCGGGCCCAGGTCGCGCGGCGGCGGCGGCGTGGGCCTGGGGTGCCGCACGGGCGGGGAGGGGGGCGAGGGCGGCGCGGCCGAGGGCTGCGGGGAGGGCTCGGGCGGCGGCGGCGGCGACGGGGGCGACGCGGTGGGCGCCCGGGGCGGCGGCGGCGGCGACCGCTCTCCCTCGGCGGCCTGCTCGCGCGCCGCCTGCACGCGCGGATCGCTCTCGCCCGCGGGGTCGAGCTTCTTCGCGCGATCGAGCCCGTCTTCGCACGCCTGCCACCGGCCCGCGTCGCACGCGGTGAACGCCTCTCCGCGCAGGCGCGCGGCGAGCTCGCGGTCGGCGGCGCGCTGGCGCTGCTTCCCCACGAAGACCGCCACCACGGCCGCCGCCGCGGCGAGCACCGGCATCCAGCTGCGCGACCGCCACATCGCGCGCGGCGAGGGCGCGAGCGAGCGAAGCTTGCCGCCCCGCGCGCCGTCGCTCTCCTCCAGCCGCGGCTCCGAGGGCTCCTCGACGGGGACCGCCAGCGCGGGCGCCGAGGCGTCGTCGGCGGCGGCGGCGCGCGCCGCGCCGGAGGGCGGGGGGCCGGCGGCGAGAGCGGCCGCGGGCTGGCCCGCGCGCTCGAGGGCCTCGCGCAGCATCGCCTCCGCCGCGTCCGGATCGATCCCCTCCTTGCGCAGCTCGTCGTCGACCTGCGCGTCGCTCAGCGCCGCGACGCGGTCCATCTCCGCCCGATCGGCGACGCGCTCGATCGTCTCCCAGCGGATGGGCGGTTGCTTGCCGGGCGCGTCGCTCACTCGTCCTGTCCTCGTGCTTCGCGGAGCACCGCGTCCCGATGGTGCGCGAGCCGCTCGCGCGCGCGGTGGATCTCCTTCACCGTACACCCGATGATCGCCGCCTGCTCGGCGGCCGCGTGCGTTCCGTCCTGCTCGAGCTCGAGCATGCGCGGGATGATCTTGTCCCTGGCGACCCGCGCCATGACGCGCGCTGCCAGCGCGTCCTCCTCGCGCACGGCCGCCTCGTCGAGGATGGCGTCCTCCGCGGCGCCGCGCGGGTCGGCGGCGTCGAGCGGCGGATCGTCGTCCCTGCCCGGGTGCAGCTTCTCGCGGCGGCGCCACGCCCGCCGGCGCCAGTTGCGCGCCAGGCCGTTGATGACGCTTCCCAGGTGGTCGACGAGCGGCTTCTGGCGATCCCACGCGTAGGTCGTGCCCGCGAGCACCCTCGCCACCGCCTCGTTGGCGAGCCCCACCGCCTCGTCGGGGTCCTTCGTCAGGCCGAGCGCGTGGGCGATGAGCCGCTTGTAGGCGGCGCACCGGTCCGCGTAGAGCAGCGCACGGATCTCGTCGGCGATGGCCGGCGTGTCGGACACGGTGCGGCGAGGGTATCACCGTCGCTCGGGCGGGAGGGCTCGCGGGCGGGGCGCCCGGGATCGACATCGCGGCGGCCGAAGACGTCTTCGAGGCGTCTGCGCATCGACGCGAGGCGCCTGGCGACGACCTCGAGGCGCCTGCGAATCGTCTCGAGGCCGCTGAGGACGACCTCGAGACGCCTCGATGCGATACCGAGGCGGCTCGCGACGATGTCGAGGCGGCTCGCGACGATGTCGAGGCGGCTCGCGACGATGTCGAGGCGGCTCGCGACGATGCCGAGGCGCCTCGCGACGATACCGAGGCGCCTCGCGACGATGTCGAGGCGCCTCGCGACGATGCCGAGGCGGCTCGCGACGAGATCGAGGCGCCTCGCGACGATGCCGAGGCGCCCGCGAACGACTTCGAGGCGGCTCGGAACGCGTTCGAGGCGCCTCGGATCGACCTCCAGGCGCCTCGCGACGACTCCGGGGCGCCTGGCGACGAGCTCGAGGCGCCCGGGGGCGACTCCGCCGCGTCCGGGGCGCGAATGCCCCCCAGTCCTTTCGCGGGCTTGCGAACAATCGACGCGGGCGTGCGTTTTTCGATCCGGAAAACGGGGGGGTACGCACCTCTCTAGGTCGAGGGCGAAGAGCCCTCGGAAAGAAGGATCGAACCATGACCGCACCGAAACGACAGAAGGCCCTCGCCGCCGATCAGAAGATGCTCGACGGCTGCAACAAGCGCTTGCTTGCGCTCGCCACGGTGACCGTCGGAGGGCAGCCGCTCAAGCCCGCCGACGTCGTCGCGAAGGTGCAGTCGCGCGTCGCCGCCCTCGAGGCGGTCGACGTCGCGGAGGCCGCCTTCCACGACACCGTGCAGAACAACAAGCAGGTCCGCGAGCAGACCGATCCCTTCGTGGTCGACCTGCGAGCGACCATCCGCGTGCTGTTCGGCAAGGACATCGTGGCGCTCGCGGACTTCGGCATGGCGCCGCCCAGGCCGAGGGTCCGCAAGCCGCAGACGCTCGTCGACGCGGCCGCCAGGGCCAAGGCGACGCGCGCGCTGCGCGGGACCGTGGGCAGCAAGAAGCGCAAGGCCATCAAGGCCCCGGCCACCCCGGCCGAGACCCCGGCCCCCGCGGCTGCGCCGCCCGCCCAGCCCAGGCCGTAGTCGGCCCGAAGCCGCAGCACCGCAGCACCGCAGCACCGCAGCACCGCAGCACCGCAGCACCGCAGCACCCGCCGGGCCCTCCGGTCCGCCGCCTCGCGCGGCGGGCCGGGGGGCTCTGGCCTTCGTCGGGGCTCGCGGTGGGCTTCCCGGGGTCGATTGACGCATCCTGGGTCGATGGTCATATTGGTCACGTGCGCAGGACGCCGCTCGCCGAAGCCAAGGCTCACCTGTCGGAGCTGGTCGATGCGGCCGAGCACAAGGGCGCGCGGACGCTCATCCTGCGACACGGCAAGCCCGCGGCCGCGATCGTCCCCGCGAGCGAAGTGTTGCCGCCGCGCCGCCGGCGGCGCCTCTCGACCGACGAGATCGAGGCGCTCCACGCCGCGCTCGGGCGGGGGGACGACGAGAGCGCGGTGGCGGACCTGTTCGCCGGCCGACGATGACGCTCGTCCTCGACGCGTCGGTCGCCGTGGCTTCCGAGCGCCCGAACGAGCCGGGGCACGCGTCCTCGCGTGCGCTCGTCGATCGCGTGTTGCGCGGGGACGACGTGCTCGTCGTGCCGGCGCTCTTCCCCGTCGAGGTGATCGCCGCGCTGGCGCGACGCGGCCACGATCCCGCGGCCGCCGAGCGTCTCGTCGATGCCCTCGTCGCGCCGCCCTGCGAGGTGGTGTCCCTCGGCCCGCGCCGCGCGGCGCTCGTCGCGCGCTTTGCCGCGCGCCATCGCCTGCGCGCGGCCGACGCTTGCTATGCCTGGCTCGCCTGGCGGCGTGGTCTGCCGCTGGTGACCCTCGACGAAGAGATGGTGCGCCGCGCGCCCGGAGCGCTCGTGCACCTTCCCTGAAGGACGTCGACGCTCGACGCACGTCGCCTCACCGCCTCACCGCCCCAGCTTCGCCAGCGCCGCGCTCACCGCGTCGCGGCGCGTCTTCTCGGTCGCCGCGAGCGACTCGACGCGCGCGCGCAGCGCGGTCCTGCGGTCCTCGGCCGCGAGCAGCCGCTTCACCAGCTCCGGCGACCCCGTGGCCGCGCCGCGATCGCCGCCGATGGCCTTCGCGTCGTCGCGCAGCCGCGCGAGCTCCTTGTCGACCGCCGCGAGGTCCGCCTCCGCCCGAGCCTCGGCCCGGCGCGTGTCCTGCACGTCGCGCTCGGGCGCGAGCGCCGCCGTCGCCGCCGCCCTGTCCGCCGGCGCCAGCGTGGGCTCGGCGAGCACGCGCGTCAGCTCCTCCCCGGTCAGCTGCGCGACCGGCACGGCGCGCGACAGCCCCTGCACCGTCGCGATCGTGCGCTCCACGCGCGCCCGCGGGCCCACGTGCACCACCGCCAGCGGGTGCCCCGACGACGCGTCGTAGTCGACCGCGTCGGCCCCGGTGACCTTCGCGTTCGGCCCGATGGGCAGCACGAGGTACACCGCCTTCGCGTGCCCGCTGCGGTTCTCGAACGCCTCCGGGCTCTCGGTCGTGCGCAAAAAGTGCTCGGTGAGCGTCCCGTCCGCGTACGTAAGCCGCTCGACCGCGTCGCGGCTCGCGCCCGCGCGGTCGGTCGCCGCCGACACGTCCACGTCGAGGTCCGCCCCGAAGAGCACGAACCGCCGCTGGCCGGGTTGCAGCCGGTCGAGCGCCGACTCGCCGGAGAACCCGCCGTCGTCGAAGAACGCCACCGTGCCCGCCGGCAGCGTCTGCGCCGTCGAGTTGACGAAGCGCACCCCGCTGCGCGCCGCCTCGCCCACGCCGCCCACCCACGCGATCGGCTCGGCCTCGACCGGCCGCTGCACGAACGGCACGAGCGCCGAGCCGTGCGCGCGCAGCGCGAGCCTCCCGGGCAGCGCGTAGACGAAGAGCGCCCCCGCCTCGACCCCGGGCGCCTGCGCGACGCGCGCCAGGTCGCCCACCGCGAGCACGGCGCTCGACTCCTCGCGCCCCGCGCCGACGCCGCGCCCCCGCCCGACGCTGCCGAGCGCGCCGAGCCCGGTCCCCTCGCCGTAGCCGCCGCCCCCCTCGCCCACGCCGGTCAGCCCGAGGCCCCCCTCGCCGGAGGCGTCGCCCACCTGGTCGCCCCAGATCGCGTCCGCCGTCGTGCCGAGCAGCTGCGGCACGGTCGACAGCGGCCGATCGGGGTGCACCAGCTCGCGCCGGTCGTAGCGCGGCGCCGCGAAGGGGAAGAGGAACGAGTCGGGGCGGCCGTTCGCGAGCTCGAGCTTCACGTCGCGCCAGTCCTCGTCGGTGTCGTTGTGCACGAGCGCCCAGCCCTGGAGCATCGCCCCGCGGCCGGGGTCGAGCACCACGCGGTACGTCGTGCGCCACACCGGCGCCTCGGCCACGTACGCCAGCGTCACCGGGCCGCTCGAGGCCCCGAGCACGTCGAGGCGGCGGCCGGTCCGCGCCGCCTGCGGCGAGAGCGCGTCGAGCGCCGCGCCGAGGCGCGCGGCGTACGCGGGATCGGTCGGGCGCACCGAGCGCACGTCGCCCGACGGTACGCGCACGAGGCCCGCGTCGTCGGTCCACAGCACGAGGCGCGAGCCCGCCGGCGGCCGCGGCGCGTGCGCCTCGTCGGCGCGCCCGTCGCCCGACTGCGCGTCGGTCGCGCCCGCGCCCGCGCCCTCCACGTCGATGAGCCGCCCGGCGAGCGACGCCGCGCGCGTGCGCACGACCACGCGCGCCCCTTTCAGCCCCGCCAGCAGCTCGCGGTACGTGATGGGCGCGTCCGCGTCGGTCGGCAGCCCCGCGAGCGCCCGCGCCATGCCGCGGCTGACGCGGCTGTCGAACGCGACGGCGCGCAGCGGATCGGCCGCGTGCCCGGGGGTCAGCACGACGAGCGTCGCCAGCGCGTCGTCCAGGTGGCTCGCCGGCACCGGCAGCGACGCGCCCCGGCCGCGGCGCACGAGGCCGGACCGCTCGAAGTAGCCGACCCCCGTCTCGTAGAGGCGAACGCGCGTCAGCGGCAGGACGTCGGGAGCGGCGGTGGCCGGACGCGCCTCGGCGCACCCGGCGCCGAGCACGAGGAGCCCGGTCGCGAACAGACGTGCGGCGTGGCGCATGGCGAGCCTCCGTCCGATGCTGACAGCGCCCGCGCGCGCGAGTTCCCGGCGCGATCGGGGCGAGACGCCGTCGATCGCGTGCAGTGTCCCGCGATCGTTTAGGATGGGCGTGCATGGAGGAGAGGGAGCTGCTCCGGAGCGTGCTCGAGAGCGCGCCGGACTTCATCGCCCGCGTGGACCTCGACGGTCGCTTCCTGTTCGTCAATCGCCTCGTCCCCGGCGCGACGATGGAGGACACGATCGGGCGCCCGGTCTTCGACTACATCCCGCGCGAGGCGCACGAGCGGGTGCGCAGCGCCTTGGAGCAGGTCGTGCGCACGGGCCGGCCGGCCTGCTACGACGCCCCGGCGATCAACGCCGACGGTACCCTCAGCGAGTACCGCACGCGCGTGGGCCCCATCCGCGACGGCGGCCGCGTCGTCGGCCTGACGCTCATCGCGACGGACGTCACCAGGCACAACGCCACCGAGCGCGCGCTGCGCGAGAGCGAGGAGAAGCTGCGCATGGCGGTGGACGCCAGCGGCATCGGGCTGTGGAGCTTCGACGTCGCCACGCACCGGGCGCACTGGGACGAGGGGGCGTGCCGCGTCTTCGGAGTGCCGCCGGAGCCGGAGCCGCCCGCGGGTCACGACTGGCTCGCCGTCGTCCACCCGGCCGACCGCGCGGTCGCCGGCGCGCGCCTCGAGGGAGCGATCGCGGGCAGCCCGCTGGGCGACTGGGAGTACCGCATCGTCCGCCCCGACGGCGCGACGCGCTGGGTGACGTGCACGGGGTGCGTCGTGCGCGACGAGCGGGGCGTGGTCACGCGGCTGATGGGCGGCGTCTTCGACGTGACCGAGCGCCGGCAGCTCGAGGAGCAGCTGCGCCAGGCGCAGAAGATGGAGGCCATCGGGCAGCTGTCGGCCGGCATCGCGCACAACTTCAACAACATGCTCGCGGTCATCCTGCCGACCATCGACATCGCCGCGTCGCGGGCGCCCGAGCCCGTCGCGACGATGCTCGAAGGGGCGCGCGAGGCGGCGCAGCGCGCGGCGTCGATCGTGCGCGAGCTGATGCTCCTTTCCGGCAAGCCGCGCGCGGGCGAGCGCAAGCAGCGGGCCGTCGAGGCGGTGGTCGAGCGCACCGTGACGATGTGCCGCACGACCTTCGATCCGCAGATCGCGATCGAGGTCGAGCTCGCGCCCGATCTGCCGCTCGTCGTGGCCGACGACGGGCAGCTCGAACAGGCGCTCCTCAACGTCCTCATCAACGCGCGCGACGCGCTCGAGGACGTGCACGGCCGCCCGCGGCGCATCCGCGTGGCCGTCGACGCGGTCGGGCGCGAGGCGCTGCCGCCGTATCTCGGGGCCGCCGGCGGGGGCTACGTGCGCGTGCGCGTCGAGGACTCGGGCGCCGGCATGGACGAGGAGACGCGCCGGCGCGCCTTCGAGCCGTTCTTCACGACCAAGGACGTCGGACGCGGGACGGGCCTGGGGCTGTCGACGACCTACGGAATCGTCAAGGACCACGGGGGTCTGGTCGACTGCCAGTCGGCGCCGGGCCGCGGCACGACCATCACGCTCGCGCTGCCCGCGCGGTGCGACGAGGTCGCGGGCGACGCGGCCGCGCCCGACGAGGCGCGGGCGACGCCGGCGTTCGACGCGTGAGCGCGCCCGCGTGGCTTGCGCCCGGGCGGCGGCGCCGCTAGCGGGAGGTGGAGAGCGCCGCGACGATGTCCGACGAGTTCGTCCACCTGCACGTGCACTCGCAGTACTCGCTGCTCGACGGGGCGGTGAAGGTCAAGGACCTGGTCAAGCGCGTCGCCGCCGGCGGGATGAAGGCCGTCGCCGTGACCGACCACGGCAACATGTTCGGCGCCATCGCGCTCTACAAGGCGGCCAAGGAGGCGAAGGTCCAGGCCATCCTCGGCTGCGAGCTCGACGTCGGGGGAAGCGGCGGACGGGCGGCGCACCTGCCGGTGCTGGCCGCGACCAACGAAGGCTACAAGAACCTCATCTGGCTGGTCTCGCGCGCGCACGTCTCGGGCGCGCCGCTGCCGCTCGAGGACGTGGCGGCGCACGCCAGGGGCCTCGTCGTGATGACCGGCTGCATGGGCGGCCTCGTCCCGCAGGCGATCCTCGAGGAGGGGGAGGGGCGCGGGCGCCAGGCGCTGGCGGCGCTGCGCGACGCGCTCGAGCCGGGGAGCCTGTACGTCGAGCTGCAGGATCACGGCCTGCCGGAGCAGCCGGTCCTGAACGACGTCCTGGTGCGCCTCGCCAGGGAGACGGAGCTGCCGCTCGTCGCGACCAACGACGTGCACTACGCGGAGCGCGCCGACGCCGAGGCGCACCTCTACCTGTCGTGCATCAAGACGGGGCGGTCGCTCGACGAGGCCAAGGAGCGCCACCACGGCTCGAGCGAGATGTTCCTCAAGTCGCCCGGCGAGATGGCGCAGACCTTCTCGGCGCACCCGCAGGCGCTGCGCGCCACGCTCGAAATCGCCGAGAAGTGCAGCCACCTCAAGCTCAAGCTCGGCGAGCCGATGCTCCCGAGCTTCGAGGTGCCCGAGGGCTACGACACGGAGGGCTACTTCCGCCACGTCGCGCGCGAGGGCCTGCAGCGCCGCTTCGAGGAGATGGCGGCGCAGGGCAAGCACGTCGACCGCGAGGCGTACGGCAAGCGCCTCGAGATCGAGCTCGACGTCATCGCGAAGATGAAGTTCCCCGGGTACTTCCTCATCGTCTGGGACTTCATCCGCCACGCGAAGGAGAACGGCATCCCGGTGGGCCCGGGGCGCGGGTCGGGCGCGGGGTCGATCGTCGCGTACGCGATGCGCATCACCGACCTCGATCCCATCCCGTACGCGCTGCTCTTCGAGCGCTTCCTCAACCCCGAGCGCGTGAGCATGCCGGACTTCGACGTCGACTTCTGCATGGACCGGCGCGATCAGGTCATCGCGTACGTGCAGAGCAAGTACGGCGAGACGAGCGTCGGGCAGATCGCGACGTTCGCGGAGCTCAAGAGCAAGAGCGTCGTCAAGGACGTGGCGCGCTGCCTGGGGATCACGCCGGTCGAGGCGCAGCAGATCGCGAACCTCATCCCGCGCAAGACGCCCGCCGAGACGTACACGATCAGCGAGTCGCTCGGCATCGAGCCGAAGCTCAAGAAGCTCTACGACGAGGACTCGCGCATCCGGGAGCTGCTCGACCAGGCGCGAAAGCTCGAGGGCCTGACGCGCCACGCCGGCAAGCACGCGGCCGGCATCGTCATCAGCGAGGGGCCGCTCTGGGACCACGTGCCGGTCTTCCGCGACGACAAATCGAGCGCCCTCGTCACGCAGTACTACAAGGAGGACGTCGAGCAGGCGGGCCTCGTCAAGTTCGACTTCCTCGGCCTCAAGACGCTGACGGTGCTCGACATCGCGGTGCGCCTGGTCGACGCGCGCCCGCGTCCCGGGTCCGTGGGTCCGGGTCCCATCCCGGACCCGCCGGGGTTCGTCGACGGGAAGCTGGATCTGTCGCGGATCCCGATGGACGACGCGGCGACCTACAAGCTCCTCGCCTCGGGCGAGACCAAGGGCGTGTTCCAGCTCGAGTCCGACGGGATGCAGAAGCTGTTCAAGGACCTGAAGGCCGACAGCTTCGAGGACATCGTCGCCGCCGTCGCGCTCTACCGCCCGGGGCCGATGGGCGCCGGGATGCACGAGGACTTCGTGCGCCGCAAGCACGGCCTCGCGGCCATCGCGTCGCTCCACCCGCTCATCGACGACATCGTCAAGCCCACCTACGGCGTCATCGTCTACCAGGAGCAGGTGATGCAGATCGCGCAGAAGCTCGCCGGCTACACGCTCGGCGGCGCCGACCTGCTCCGGCGCGCGATGGGCAAGAAGAAGCCCGAGGAGATGGCCAAGCAGAAGGGCATCTTCCTCGAGGGGGCGACCAGGAACGGAGTGGATCCCGCCGAGGCCGAACGCATCTTCGGATTGCTCGAATACTTCGCGGGTTACGGTTTCAACAAGTCGCACAGCGCCGCGTACGCGCTCATCACGTATCAAACCGCCTGGCTCAAGGCGCACTACCCCGTCGAGCTGCTCTGCGCGATCCTCACGAGCGACAAGGACCGCATCGACAAGGTGGTGCGCACGATCGCCGACGCGCGGTCGATGGGCGTGACGGTGCTGCCGCCCGACGTCAACGAGAGCGACACCGACTTCAAGGTCGTCTACACGCACCCCGAGGGGAACAAGCCGCTCCGGCGCGCCGAGCGGATCAAGGACGTCCTCGGCCCCCAGATCCGCTTCGGCCTGGGCGCGGTGCGCGGCCTGGGCGGCGCGGCGCTCGAGGCGGTGTTCGAGGCGCGGCGCGACGGACCGTTCCGGGACCCGTTCGACCTGGCGGCGCGCGTCGACGCCAAGCGCGTGAACAAGGCCGTCTTCGAGGCGCTCGTGCAGTGCGGCGCGTTCGACACGACGCTCGCCGAGCGCGGCGTCACGCGCGCGCGCGCCTTCGCGTCGATCGACGTCGTGCTCGAGCGCTCGCGGGCCGCCAGCCGGGACCGCGAGGCGGGGCAGACGTCGATGTTCGGCCTCTTCGACGCGGCGCCGCAGCAGGCCTCGGCCGCACCGAGCGCCGGCGACTACGTCGAGTGCGAGCCGTGGGACCGGCGCGAGATGCTCGTGCGCGAGCGGCAGTCGCTCGGCTTCTACGTCTCCGGCCACCCGCTCGAGCGCTACCTCAAGGGCGAGGCGGCGCTCGCCAAGCTCGACGCCGACCCGATCGCCGACTGCGCGGGCATGGAGGACTGGGCGCAGGTCAAGCTCGCCGGCATGGTCGAGGGCTACCGCGAGCGCATCTTCAAGGACGGCGGCGGCAAGGTGGCGTTCTTCGAGCTCGAGGACCTGACCGGACGCGTGAGCGTCAAGGTGCGCGCGCGGGAGATCGACCAGTACGCGGCCATGCTGACGGCGGGCGAGCCGGTGCTCGTCGAGGGGAAGGTGAGCTTCCCGCAGCGCGGCGAGGACGAGCCCGACGAGCCGGAGGGGCCGCGCGAGCCGACGGTCCTGCTCAACGCGGTGCGCCCGCTCGCCGAGGCGGTGCGCGCCGACACGCGCGCGATCACGATTCGCGTGCGCGCCGAGCGCACGCGCCCCGCGGACCTGGCCGGGCTGGCGCGCGTCCTGACGTCGGCCAAGGGCAGCTGCCCGGTGGCGCTGCACGTGAGCTTCGCCGACGGCGCCGAGGCTGTGCTCACGCTGGGCGAGTCGTGGCGCGTCGACGTCGGCGACGGCCTGCTGTCGGGCATCGAGCGCATCTTCGGCGAGCAGGTGGCCGAGCTGCGCTGAGGAGCTCTTTCCGTTCGTTTTCCGCTGTAGCGTCAGAAACCGTCGTCGATCGTCGTCGTCCCCTTCGAGCCGTGCGTGTGGCCGGCGTTCCCGTGCGGAGCGGTCCACACGTGATGCGGGGCGGCGGTTCCGGTGGGAGTCGCCTCCGGATGGGTCGCCTCGGGCAGCGCGCTCGCCGCGACGACGGGGATGACGAGCGAGGGCCCGGTGGACGCCGGCGGCGCGGGAATCGTGGGCGCGGCCGATGGCGCCGACGACGCGGTCGCCTGTGTGGCGGCCATCGGGTGGCCGTGCGGCGTCGGTCGCGTCGCGATCGCGACGACGACGGCGACGACGACCAGCAGCGCGACACCGCCGGCGACGAGCAGGGGCGTGCGCCTCCTGGGCACGAACGGCGGCGGCTCGTCGAGCGCGGGCGCGGACGCGGGCATCGGCGCGCCGAGGGGCCCGGGGCCGGAGATGGGAATGGGCGCCACCGCCGGCCCGAGCAGCACGGTCTTCGGCTCGTTCGCCGGCGGGGCCACGCCGGGCTTCGTCCTCGCCAGCGGCCCGCTCGGCGGGGGCCCGAGGTCCGGCGTGTGACCCGTCACCGAGACGACGCCCGAGCCGGTGCGATCGGACGGCGCCTGCAGCAGCGCCTCGACACGCTGCCGCTCCTCGGCCGCGGCGATGGCGAGCGAGATGAGCTCGTGACGCCTGGTCGCTCGCTCCTGCAGGTGCTGCGAGACGAACGCCGCGACGTTCGCCACCGTCGTCGGGCACTTGGCCTCGATCATCGCCCGCTCCATCGCGTCGCGCATCTCCTGCGCCGTGGCGAAGCGTTGCTCGGGCGGGTTCATGAGCGCCTTGCGCGTGATGGCGCCGATGGCGGGGTGGATGCCCGCGGGCAAGGGGAGCGGCGGCCGCCCGGAGGTGAGAAGGTGCAGCGTGGCGATCGTGTTCTCCGCCTCGTACGGCGGCTTGCCGGCGAGGCAGTGATAGAGCGTCGTGCCGACGGCCCAGAGGTCGGCGCGCCGGTCGACCTTGCGGCCGAGCGCCTGCTCGGGGGCCATGTACTGGACCTTGCCCTTGAGCACCCCCGCGTTCGTCTCGCCGGCCAGGCGGTCGCGCGCCTTGGCGATGCCGAAGTCGATGAGCTTCGACACGCCCTTCACGCTGACCAGGACGTTGTGCGGGCTGATGTCGCGGTGGACGATGTCGAGCGGCTTGCCGTCGGTGTCCGTCAGCTCGTGCGCCTCGTGCAGCCCCGAGCACACGTCGGCCAGGATGCGCAGCACGACGCCGGGCGGCATCGGCACGTTCTTCTTCTGGCAGGCGCGCCGCAGCTTCGCGAGCGAGTCGCCGTCGACGTACTCCATCGCCAGGTAGAGCACGTCGTGCTCCTCGCCGAGGTCGAGGATCTGCGCGACGTTGAAATGCTCGATCCTCGACGCGATGCGCGCCTCGTCGAGGAACATCTGCTGGAAGCGCTCGTCGGCGGCGAATTTCGGCAGGATCGTCTTCAGCGCGACCAGCTTCTCGAAGCCGTGCTTGCCGCGCTGGCGGGCGATCCACACGCTCGCCATCCCGCCCTCGGCCAGGGGGCCGAGCAGCTCGTAGCGATCGAGGCGATAGCCAGGCGCGAGCTTCGAGTCGGCGTGGGCGACGACGTTCTGTCCCACGATCGCCAGGGTAACACGACACGGCGGCGCGTCAGGCGAGCGCCACCTGGCTCTCCTCGCGCGTCGAGGTGCCCCACGGGAGCGCCGCGAGCAGCGTCTGCGCGTGCAGCCGCACCGCAGGGTCGAGGCTGCTCCGGGCGGCGGCGCGCAGCGCGTCGGCCAGCTCGATCGCCGAGGCGAAGCGGTCGCCGGGCTCCTTGGCGAGCGCGATGGCGAGCACCAGCTCGACGTCCGACGGCAGCCCGGGCGGGCCGGTCACCAGCTGCGAGGGCCGTGCCGGGTTGCGGTAGACCACCTGGTACAGGATCTGCGGCGTGTCGGGACCGGAGAACGGCGGCTGGCCCGTGAGCGCGCGGTAGAGGACCGCGCCGAAGGAGAAGACGTCGCTCCGGTGCGTCACCTCCTTGCCGCCGGCCGCCTGCTCGGGCGACATGTAGCCGGGCGTACCGACGATCATGTCCATCGTCAGCGTGCCGCTCGTCCCGGCGAGGCGCGACACGCCGAAGTCGAGGATCTTCCAGACCGGCGCGGCCGCGTGCTGCTGGGCGAGGAAGAGGTTCTGCGGCTTGAGGTCGCGGTGGACGATCCCGGCGCGCCGCGCGGCCTCGAGCGCCTGCGCGACGTGGTCGGCCAGCGCCGTCACCTCGTCGAGAGGCAGCTCCCCGCGCTGTCGCAGGTGCCAGGCGAGGTCGTGGCCGCGCAGCAGCTCCATCGCGATGTACGGCGCGCCGTTGGCGCCGATGGTCCCCACCTCGTGCACGCGCACGACGTGCTTGCCCTCGAGCTTCGAGATGGCCTCCCCCTCGCGCAGGAAGCGCGCGACGAGCTGCTCGTCGCCGAGCATGCTCGACTGGAGGACCTTGATCGCGGCGTCGTCGCCGCTGTCGGTGTCGGTCGCCGCGTAGACCTCGCCCATGGCGCCGCGGGCGAGCAGGTGGCGGATGATGTACCGCCCGGCCGTCAGGCCGGTGTAGGGGCCGGCGCGCCCCGCCTGCACCCGCATCAGGAAGTCGAGGTCGCGGTTGGCCTCCTCGAGCTGCGCCTCGCGCGTGCGCATCTCGCGCATGGCGGAGGTGGCGCGGTCGAGCGCGTCGAGCATCGCGCGGCGCGTGATGCGCGCCTGCCAGACCGCGAGCGCCATGACGATGGGCACCAGCACCACCGCCGCGAGGCGCGGCATCGCGTCGATGGACAGCGCGTGCGCGAGCCCCTCGTCGGGCACCACGCCCGTGGCGACCAGCGCCGCCACGAGCGCGTAGCCGGAAGTCGCCAGCGCGGGGACGCCGAAGGCGACCACCGGGTCGTCGCTCATCGCGAAGAACGACACCCCGAGCACGACGAGCATCGGCGCCGGCGACAGCACGCCCAGGTACCAGGCGACGACGACCGACGCGCACGCCGAGACGAAGCCGAAGATGCGCGCCGCCAGCGGCCCATAGTCGAGCGGGTGGCGCGCCAGCCACCAGGTGCGCACGGCCGTCGCGCCGAGCACCACGAGCGCCACGGCGAAGGCCACGCGAAGCCAGGTCGCGCCGCCGAGCACCTGCTGCGCGACCAGCCCTGCGCCGCTCAGCAGCACGACGACGCGGGCGAAGCCGCGCGCCCGGGCGGCGTCCTGCCGGCGCAACGCGAGCGCCGATGCGTGCGTGATCGACACCTGCCCCGACGTGCCGACCTCGTCCTGCACCGGCTCCGGCTCACCGCCACGCACCGACAGGCCCGAGGCGGAGTCGGCCCGCGGGAGGGTCGTCCCTCCGTCCTCGACGGCGCCGGCGGCGCGCTGGGTGGTCTCGCCCTGAGCCCCCACGATGAAGCAGGTAGTAGCACACCAGGGCGGTCCGGGCGCGCAGGCAGGGTGGCGGCTCCCGTATACTGGACCCATGCAGCCGAGCCCGCGCACCCAGGAGCACGAGCCCGATCCGGTCATCGTCACCCGCGCCATCGTCCCGGCGGCGGCCGGACAGATCGACATCGGGCAGCGCGAGCACAACGAGGACCACGTGCTCCTGCGGTCGGAGCTGGGGCTGTACCTGCTCGCCGATGGCGCGGGCGGGCACAACGCCGGCAACGTCGCCAGCGCGCTCGCGGCGACGACCGTGGCCAACGTCTTCGAGACGAGCGCGGCGTCGCTCGGGCATCGGCCCGAGATCGACCAGTTCGGCATGTGGACGATGGCCCGGCGCCTGGCGACGGCCATCCAGCGCGCGAACGCCGAGGTCATCGGCGTCGCGCGAAAGACCGAGAAGTACAAGGGGATGGGCACGACGATCGTCGCGCTGGCGTTCGAGCCGGCCGGCGACGTGGTGCACGTCGCGCACGTCGGCGACAGCCGCGCCTATCGGCTGCGCGGCGGGCTGCTCGAGCCGCTCACCGAGGACCACTCGCTCATCGTCGACGTGCTGGAGACGCACCCGGACATCGAGGATCACCTGCTCGCCAAGATGCCGCGCCACGTCGTCACCCGCGCGATCGGCATGGAGGAGACCCTGCGCGTGCCGGTGCGCAGTTTTCGGGCGCTGGCCGGCGACGTGTACCTGATGTGCTCCGACGGCGTCAGCGACGTGCTCGACGACGGGCGCATCGAGGAGCTCCTCTCCGAGCCGCGCGCCCCGGAGACGCAGGCGCGCGTCATCATCGACGCGGCGCTCGCCGCGGGCGCGCAGGACAACCTCGCCGCCGTCGTCATCGAGTGCCACGAGACCGACGTCGCGCCCGCGCGGCGCCCGTCGATGCGCCCGCCCCCGGAGCCGCTGCCGGAGGTGCGCGCGCCGATGGGCTCGGCGCCCGAGATCATCATCGTAGGCGTGGAGTCGCACGTCGTCCCGGCCGACAGCGCGAGCGCGTCGCTGATGGACGCGCTCGGGCGGTTCGCGCGCCTCAAGCAGCCGAGCGTGCCGGAGGTCGTGTCACCGAAGCCGGCGCGCTGCGTCGAGTGCGGCCAGCCGCTCGAGAGGACGGCGACCGTCTGCCCGACGTGCGGCGCGGCGCACCACGCCGAGCCTTGAACGGCTAGATCAGCGTCGTCAGCTTCGCCTCGGTCTTGGCGCGGTCTTCCTCGTGCTTGAGCAGCACGCCGAGCGTCGAGCGCGCGAGCTCCTTGTCGAGCGCGCTCGCGCCCAGCAGGACCAGCGCGCGTGCCCAGTCGATCGTCTCCGCGATGGAAGGCGCCTTGCGCAGGTCGAGCGCGCGCACCTTGTGCACGAAGGCCGTCAGCTGCTCGGCCAGCTGCTTGCCGACGCGCGGGACGCGCAGCTCGAGGATCGCCTGCTCGCGCGAGGGGGGCGGGTAATCGACGAACGCGTGCAGGCACCGGCGGCGCAGCGCGTCGGTCATCTCGCGCGTGCCGTTGCTCGTCAGCACGAACAGGGGCGCCACCTTCGCGCGGATCGTCCCGAGCTCGGGGATGGTCACCTGCCGCTCGGCGAGCACCTCGAGCAGGAACGCCTCGAACTCCGGATCGGCGCGGTCGACCTCGTCGACGAGCATCACGACCGGCTGCTCGCTGGTCAGCGCGCGAAGAAGCGGCCGTTCGACGAGGAAGCGGCGGCTGAAGAACGCCGCGTCCGCGCCCGCGACGCGATCGGCCGCCTCGGCCAGCGTCGCGGCGCCGCCCGTCTGGGCCGACACCGCCTCACGCAGGAGCTGCGTGTAGAGCATCTGCTTGGCGTAGTCCCACTCGTAGAGCGCCTTCGCCTCGTCGAGCCCCTCGTAGCACTGCAGGCGCACGAGCTCGCGCGGCAGCCCCTCGGCGAGCGCGCGCGCGAGGTCGGTCTTGCCCACGCCCGCGGGCCCCTCGACGAGCAGCGGCCGCTCGAGCGCGATCGCCAGCCACGCGGCGAGCGCGAGCCGGTCGTCGGCCAGGTAGCCGGCGCTCGCGAGGCGGCGCTGGAGCTCGGCCGCGGAGGCCGGGGAAACGGGGCTGCTGGTGGTGGACTGCATCGATGGACAGGTGAGGAACTAGGCGATCCTCGTATGGGTGGCAAACCGTTGTATCCTGGGACGGATGATCGACGAAGGTCGTCCTGCGCGTGCCCCCGCCCCGCGGAGGGATCCCACGGAGAATGCATGAACACAGCGACCCAAGAGACGCAGCCGAAGCCCCGCAAGGAAGAGATCCTCGACGTCGCCACGCGGCTGTTCGCCGAACGCGGCTACGAAGGGACGAGCATGAACGACGTCGCCGAGCGCGTAGGTATGCGGAAGGCGTCGCTCTTCTACCACTTCGCCACCAAGGACGCGCTCTACGAGGCGGTGCTCGACCGGTCGGTGGCCAGCATCGGCGCGGCGCTCGGGGCGGCGTACGCGGGGGAGGGGTCCTTCGCGGCGCGCCTCGAGCAGGCGGCCGACGTCATGACGGTGGCGCTCGGGGCGCACCCGTGCGCCGCGTGCCTGCTGCTGCGCGAGGCGATGGACTGGGGCCCGGTCATCCGCGGCAAGCTGCTCGACGCCGTGCTGGGGGTGCTCGAGGCGGGGGCGGCGTTCCTGCGCGCCGGGCAGGAGGCGGGCGAGTTCGTGGAGGGCGACGCCAAGCAGCTCGTGCTCACCGCGCTCGGAACCCACTTCTTGCCGTTCGCGCTCAGCAAGCTCGTGGAGCGCTACACGGGCCACGCGCCGTTCAGCCCCGAGTTCGTCGCCGCGCGCCGTGCGGCGGTGCGCCGTCAGGTGCGCGACATGCTGCTCAAGTGAGCTGGCCGTGGCGGCCGGCGCCGCGCGCGAACCGCGTGGCGCCCGCGACCGTCTCGCCCGAGCCGATCGTCGCGACGCCCAGGTCCAGCTCGCGGGCGATGGCGGCGTCGGCCGACAGGGCCCACTGCTCGTAGGCGCTGCGGCGGTCGGAGCGCAGGCACGTCTGGGGGAAGGCCGCGACGTCGCGCGCGAGCGCTTCGGCGGCCTCGCGCGCGCGGCCCGCGGCCACGACGCGGTTGACGAGGCCCCAGTCGAGCGCCTCGCGTGCGCCGACCGGCCGGCCGGTGAGGATCATGTCGAGCGCGCGCGACATCCCGATCGCGCGCGGCAGGCGCACGGTGCCGCCGTCGATGAGCGGCACGCCCCAGCGGCGGCAGAAGACGCCGAAGGTGGCGTCCTCCTCGGCGACGCGCAGATCGCACCAGAGCGCGAGCTCGAGGCCGCCCGCGACGGCGTGTCCGGCGACGGCGGCGACGACCGGCTTGGACAGGAGCATCCGCGTCGGCCCCATCGGGCCGGGGCCGGTCGCCTCGATGCGGTTCGGCCGCCCCTCGGAGACCGCCTTCAGGTCGGCTCCGGCGCAGAAGGTGCCGCCCTCGCCCCAGAGCACGGCGACGCGCGCGTCGTCGTCGCGGTCGAACGCGTCGAACGCGGCGACCAGCGCGTCGGCCGTGTCGCGGTCGACCGCGTTGCGCCGCTCGGGCCGCGAGAGGACGACGGTGGTGACGGGACCGGACTTCTCGGTGCGGACGGCCATGCACCCGAGTCTAGGTCAGGGTTCGTGGTCTTCGAGCACGAACCCTGTTTGCAGGCGCGGCAAGGCGATGCCTCGCGTCTCGGGCAACACCCAGACCCACGACGCGGTCGCCAGCGCCAGCACGACGGGCACCCCCAGGCCGCCAGCCAGCCCCGCCCGCAGCACGGCCGCCTGCACGACCACGGGCGCGACCAGCTGGGCGGCGCGCGCGCAGTTGTACGTCGTGCCCATGGCGGCGCCGCGCACCTCGGTGGGGAACAGCTCGGCGAGCAGCGCGCCGAAGCCTGCGGTGCACCCCGAGCCGACGCCGAGAGCGAGCATCGCCGCCCAGAACGCGGCCGGGTGCGCCGAGAGCGTCTGCCAGGCCAAGGCCAGGGGCACGAGCGCGCACGCGGTGAGCACCGAGTACGCCGCGAACGCCGGACGGCGCCCGAAGCGGTCGGACACGACGCCGAAGGTCAGCATCCCCACGAGCTGCCCCGACTGCGCGGTGAGCATCCACGCGAGCGAGCGCGCGACGTCCTGGTGCATGTCGCGCACCAGGAAGGTGGGCAGCCACGTGTAGCAGGTCCAGTAGGTGCCCAGCTTGAAGACCCCGAGCAGCCACGCCGCCACCAGCCGCCATCCGACGCCCGCGCGGGCGAGCGCCCTCACGTCCAGGCCGTGCGACGCAGGCTCGTCGGGCAGGTGCACGGAACGGCGCGCGGCGAGCGCCAGAAGCGCCGTGACGCTCGAGCCGATCAGCACCTTGCGCCAACCGACGTGCGGCAGGACGACGTAGCCGACCACCGCGGCGATCGCGACGCCCAGCGGCTCGCCCGACTGCAGCGCCGCCGCCCAGCGACCGCGCCGCTCCGGCGCCACGGCCTCGGCCAGCATGCCGTGGCCGATCGCCCACTCGCCGCCGACGCCGAGGCCGACCACGGCGCGCCCGGCGACGAAGATCCGTGCGCTCGGCGCCAGGCCGCACACGAGCGATCCGGCCGAGTACACGAGCACCGTCCAGGCGAGCATCGTGCGCTTGCCGATGCGATCGGCGAGCGCGCCCGCCACGATGCCGCCGAGGCCCGAGGCGCCGAGCGCCACGCCGAGCAGCCAGGCCTCCCCGGTCGCCGACAGGTGCAGGTCGCGCCCGACCGGGTCCTTGAGGAACCCGAGCAGCACCAGATCGTAGAAGTCGAACGCCCAGCCGAGCAGCGCGAACAGATAGACGCGCGCGATCGATCGCGGCGCGCCGGGCGAGGTCATCGCCCGGCCCGCTGGCGGACGGCCTCGTAGAGCGCGATGGCGACGGCGACCGACGCGTTGAGCGACTCGATGGGACCGGGCATGGGCAGGCTCGCGAGCGCATCGCAGGCGCGCTTGACCGTCTTGCGAAGCCCCTTGCCCTCGGCGCCGACGACGAGCGCGACGGGGCGCGCGAGGTCGACGCGGTCGATCGTCGCGTCGCCCGTCATGTCGAGGCCGACGACGGCGAGGCCGCGCTCGCGCATCGTCTCGAGCGCGTGCGGCAGCGACGCCACGCGGCAGAGGGTCGCGTGCTCGACGGCGCCGGCCGACGCGCGGAAGGTCGCCGGCGACAGCGGCGCCGAGCGATGCTCGGGCCACACCACCGCGCTCGCGCCCATCGCCACCGCCGAGCGGATGACGGCCCCGAAATTCTGCGGATCCTGCACCTCGTCGAGGGCGACGACGAGCGATCCTTCGCCCAGCGGCACGTCGTCGAGACCGACCACGCGCAGCTCGCGCGCGACGGCGAGCGCTCCCTGGTGCCGCACGCCGCGCGCCAGCCGATCGAGCTCGCCGCGCGGCAGGCGCTCGACGCGGGCGCCGTGATCGCGCGCGTAGCGCGCCAGCGCCTCGAGCTGCGGCGACGGCTCGCGCCCGGGCGCCTCGACGACGACGCGCTCCAGGTCCGCCCCGCGCGCGCGGATCGCCTCGCGCACCGGCTGCAGGCCGCAGACGATCCTCAAGCCCGACCCCGACGCGCCACCTCGACCTCCGCCGCGATGGCGCGCGCTGCGGCGAGCGGATCGGACGCGTCGCGAATCGGGCGGCCCACGACCACCCAGCTCGCGCCGGCTGCGACGGCCTCGCCCGCGGTCATCGTGCGCTTCTGATCGTCCTTGCCCGCGGCGGCGGCGGCGCGAACGCCGGGCGTGACGAGCGTGGCGTCCGGGCCCAGCGCCGCGCGAAGGCGCGCCGCCTCGTGCGGCGAGCAGACGAACGCGCGCACGCCCTCGTTCCATGCCATGCGCGCGAGCCGCTCGACCTGCGCCGCCACCTCGCCGCCGACGCCGATCGCGCCGAGGTCGCCGGCGTCGAGCGACGTGAGCACCGTCACGGCGACCACCTCGAGCCCCGCGCCTTCCTTGCGCGCGCGCTCGACGGCGCGCCGGAGCATCGCGGGGCCGCCGCTCGCGTGCACCGTCAGCATGCGTGCCCCCAGCGCCGACGCGCGCGCCACCGCGCGCTCGACGGTCTCGGGGATGTCGTGCAGCTTCAGGTCGAGGAACACCGGGCGGCGCGCCTCCTCGCCGAGCGCGACGGCGCGCGGTCCGGCCTCGACGAACAGCTCGAGGCCGACCTTGAGCATGCCGACCGCGTCGCGCACGGCGAGCGCCATGGCGCGCGCCCCCTCGAGCGACGGCAGATCGAGGGCGAAGACGATTCGCGAGTCGTTCATCACGGCTCTCGGCTGATCGCCGATCGCCGCGTCAGAGGCAAGAGCAGAGCGGATCGCCCGGCGTGCAGTTGCACGGCTTGGCCGCCCCGCCGCCCCCACCGCCGCCGCCGGCCGGATGGGCGGCCGCACCGCCGCCGCCGTGGCCGCCGCCGTGGCTGCTGCGGTTGTTGGCGATCTGGCTGTCGAGCGACTGCAGCCTCTGCTGCTGCGCGGCGAGCTGCGCCTGCAGCGCCGCGATCTGCTCGGGATCCTTGGTGTTCGCGAGCTCGGCCTTCAGGCGGGCCTGCTCCTGGTCGGCCTTGTCCTTCTCGGACTGCAGCTCGCGCAGCTGCGCCTCGGCGGCCGCGGCCTGGTCGTGCACGTTCTTGATGATGATGCCGCCCCCGATCGCGCCCACGAAGAAGAGGACGCCGAGACCGACGGCGATCATCGTCAACCGCTTCTTGTGCTTGTCCTGGCCGAGCGCGTGCAGCTGCCGCTCGTGCTCCTGGCGCGCGTTCATCTCGGCGAGGCGCGCCTGCGCCTCCGCCTCGGTGCGCGCGCGCTGGACGGCCGCCTCCTGCAGCGCTTGCAGCTCCGCCTGGCGTCGCTGCTCCTCGAAGGCGCGCCGCTGGCGCTCGTCTTCCTCGGCCCGCAGGCGCGCCTCCTCTTCCTCCTGCCTGCGGCGGATCTCATCGACGCGGCGCTGCTCCTCTTCGCGCGCGCGGCGCTCGGCCTCGACCTTCTCCTGCTCCTCGCGATTCTGCGCGTCGCGCAGGATCTCCTGGATGGAGACCATCACCGAGGTTTCTTGCCGTTCCGCCATGCCGTAAACCTACCGATTTGTGTGCGCTTTCGCAAACGGTCCGCAGGGTGGCCCCAGGCTTGTCCGATGGGGCCCCGGCCCCATCGTGCTACGTTGCCGGGCCATGCCGACGAGCGTCAACGCGCACATCACGGGAACGGTGTGGAAGATCGAGGTGAAGGAGGGCGATCAGGTCGCCGAGGGGCAGGTCTGCGTCATTCTCGAGTCGATGAAAATGGAGATGCCCGTGGAGGCGCCTCAGGCCGGCAAGGTGGACAAGGTCCACGTCGCCGAGGGGCAGGCGGTCAACGAGGGCGACGCACTCGTCACGCTCGGCTAGTCGCGGTAGACTTGGCGGCGTGAGCCGACCCGCACCGGCCCTGCTCGTCGTCCTCGCGACCGTCGCCCTGGCCGCGCTGACCCCGGGGTGCAGCTCGCAGGAGCAGCTGCAAGGGGAGGGGGGCCAGTGCACGCAGGCGACCGACTGCCAGGAGGGCCTGGTGTGCATCCCTCAGCCCGACGGCACGCGCAAGTGCTCGGGCGATCTCGGGGCCATCCAGCCCGACGCGGGCGGCGCAGGAGACGCGACGGCGCCGAAGGACGGCGGCAAGGGCGACGCCGCGACGCCCCCCGCCGACGGCGGAACCCCGCCCCAAGACGGCGGCACTCCGCCGAAGGACTCGGGCTCTCCCCCGCAGGACTCCGGCTCGCCGCCGCAAGACTCGGGCGGTCCCCCCCAGGACTCCGGGTCACCGCCCCAGGACTCCGGCGGCGGCACCGACGCCGCGACCGACTAGCTCTCGGGTGGATTGCCACGCCGCCACGCCGCCAGAGGATGGAGAAGCCGTCCGCCTCCGAACGTGCCGCAAGTGGTGGATCCGCCGTCGGGGCTCCGGCCGGGGCGCCCTCCGGTTTCCCGGATGTCATGTCATGTTATGTGACATAGCCCTCGGCGGAGAAGAGAGCCCTCTTCGTGCCGCGTGGTCGGCGAAAGCCGAGCGGCACGTCACATGACACCGGCGACGGGGGAAATCTCCCAGGGCCGCGTCTACTCGCGCCAGAGGAACTTCCAGGGGTTGTGCTTGAGGTCGCGCACCATCTCCTGCATGTCGTCGTAGATCTCCTCGTCCATCACGAGCGCGCCGACGGTCCCCTCGCCCTTCTTGATGTGCGCGACGATGGCCTGCGCGTCGCCCGCGGTGGCGTTCGCGCGTTCGGCGAGCTGCGCGATGTCGGTGAGCGCCTTGCGGATCTTCTGCTGCTCCTCGGGGGCGCCGACCGTCGCCGAGACGCGGTTCAGGTTCGCGAGCGCCTCGCGCGCGTCCTTGAGCATCGGCCCCGCGTCGTCGCGCACCTCGGTCGTCAGCCGATCGACGTTGTCGACTGTGCGAATCAGCTTCGGGTTGTCGACGTAGTTGACGCGCGCGTCGTGCGTCAGCTGCTTGGCCTCGACGGTCATCTCCTCGACGTTGGCGACGATGCGATCGATGCGGTCCTTGTTCTCGGTGACCACGACGTTCAGGCCCTTGAGCAGCCCCGCCGTGTTGTTCACGATCTCCGAGATCGTCTCGCGGTTGTTCTTGATGCCGTTGACCGTCGTGTCGAGCAGGTCGTAGGCCTTGGCGAGGAACAGGTCGAGGCGAGGCGGGTCGATGCCCTTGACGACCGCCCCGTCCTGCAGCACCGGCCGGTCGACGCTGCCCGGATCGATGGCGAGGAACTGCTCGCCGAGCACGCCCTGCGTCGTGACGTAGAAGTCGGCGTCGTCGTGGATGGCGTCCTTGACCTTCTGCTCGATGTCCACCTTCGCCCGCACCAGCACGCGCCGCCCGGTCTTCGTGTCGATCTTGCCGCCGAGGAACGCGAGATCCTTGACGCTTCCGACCTTCACGCCGGCGATGCGCACCGCGGCGCCGGACTGCAGGCCCCCCGGGTTGTCGAAGTCGACGTACACCGAGTACGTCTTCTCGAAGCTCAAGCCGCCCATCACGAGAATGAAGCCGCCCAGGATGGCCAGGGACACGAGGATGAGGGCCCCGACCTTGACCTCGATAGACCGCTCTTGGGCCATGCGCCTATGTGTACCAGAGGGCGGCGATCACAGGTCCATCGGTCCCGTGGCGCGTCCGTGGATGAACTGCTGGACGATGCCGTCGGCGCTCGCCCGGAAGTCGGGCGGCGTGCCGAGCAGGCGCACGCGCCCCTTGTAGAGCATCGCGATCCGGTCGGAGATCGAGAAGATGCTCACCAGGTCGTGGCTGACGACGATCGACGTGACGCCGAGGCGGTCGGACAGCTCGCGGATCAGGTGATCGACGCGACGCGCGCTGACCGGATCGAGCGACGTCGTCGGCTCGTCGAACAGCACGTAGCGCGGGTCGAGCGTCAGCGCACGCGCGATGGCGACGCGCTTTCGCATGCCGTCGCCGAGCTCCGCCGGGTAGCGCTCCCCGAACTCGTGCATGCGCACGATCTCGAGGCGGCGGCGCGCCTCGGCGAGCGCGTCGCTCGCCGAGAGCCCCTTGTGCTTGCGGAGCGGCAGGGCGACGTTCTCGGCGCACGTCATCGAGTCGAAGAGCGTCGAGTGCTGGAAGACCATCGCGCACTTCTTCCGCACCGCGTACATGCCGCGCTCGTCTTTTCGCGAGATCTCCTCGCCGTCGAGCCAGATCTCCCCCTCGTCGGGGTAGAGCAGCCCGACCAGGTGCTTGATGAGGACGCTCTTGCCGACGCCGGACGCGCCGATGATGAAGAACACCTCGCCGTCCTGGACGGCGAGGGAGACGTCGTCGAGGACGGCCTTGGCGCCGAACGACTTGCGGATGTGCCGGAACTCGATCAAGCCGCGGACAGTCTACGCCTCCTAGACGCGCGCGGCGCGCCCGAGATCGAGCACGCGCGGCTCGATGGCCTCCTCCACGCCCAGGAACTCCGCCAGCTCCTCGATGGTCGTCTGGTTGTCGTCCAGCTCCTCGACGACGCGGTCGATCTCGTCGGTCGCGCCGCCCGGATCGGCGGGGGCCGCGATCTGCTCGTGCGTGAGCATCACCAGCTCGCCGATCATGGCCAGCTGGTGGGCGATGGCCTCGAGCGCCTCGCGCGAGCGGTCCCACCGCTCGGCGCGCTTGCGGGCGATGCCGAGGCGCCGCTGCGCGAGCGCGCGCGTGTGCTGGTTCTGCGAGAAGCGCGCGGCCTCGAGCGAGCGGATCTCGTCGTCGAGCGCGCGCCGGTCGACCGACGCGAGGCACTCGCGGCTGACGTTGTACGCGATGGCGAGGCGCACGTAGCTGGCGAGCAGCCGCAGGCACTCGTCGACCGCGAGCTGCGCCGCCGTGCCGTGGGGCCGGGTGGCGTCGCGGATCTTGTCGACCACCGACTCGAGGCGGAGCAGCTCGCGGCGGTGCTCGTCGCACATCTGCAGCAGCAGCGTCGCGCGCTGCTCGGCGGCGCGGCTGCGCTCGATCTGGTCGAGCCGCTCGTCGACGTAGCGGCGGAAGGCCCGCAGGTGCAGGACGATGCCGAGCAGCAGGAGCTCGGCGCCGGCGAACACGAGCAGCAGCACGAGCAAGCTCCAGTTGGCGACGCCGAACACGGTCGCCCCGGCGAGCACCACGACGTGCCAGGGATGCATCAGCGCGTGCTTGACGTAGACCCACAGGCCGCGCCTGGGCGCCGAGCGCGCGTCGGCGCTCGAGCGGACCACGCGCACGGGGCGCCGCGGCCCGACGCGCGCTTCCTCGTTGCGTACGAGGCTCGTGCTGCCACGGTCGTGGACCGCACCGGCGTGGACGGCGCTGGCGCGCTCGTCGGACGCGACACGCGCGCGGTGGGCGTCTTTGACGTCATCCTGCTGCAGCTCCTGGCTCGCCATCGAGCTCCTCCCTTCGAGGCGCGTGACCGGCATGGTCGACCAGCGCGCAAGGCGCGTGCCGCCGTTCGCGCCGCATGGACGGCGACGCCGCCGGTCTGGCTGCACGGCGTCTCGGGGCGACTTCCGGCGGCCGCGTCGTGGCGGCGTGGCGCCTGGTCACGGCTCGGCCGAGCACGGCGGCGCGGTGCCCGACGCGCGCCCCGGGGCGCGTCGATCGCTCCGCCGGGCCGGGTGCGCACGAGGCCGTCCGGCACGAAACGAGCAGCCTGAGCGCGCCAGAGTATCCGGAGGGTGTCCATGCAAGCCGTCAGTGAATCTCGAGAGCCGTTCGGCCGTACGTACGCGGAGCCGCTGTCCGGCCTCCGCATCAGCTGGGGGTCCGTGCTGGCAGGGACGGTCGCGCTGCTCGCGACGGCCCTCCTCCTGTGGACGCTGAGCCTCGCCATCGTCTCGCTGGCGACGCACCCACACGCCGGATCCCTCAAGGGCAGCCTCATCGCCCTCTGGATCTGCGCGATGGGCACGACGCTGATCGGCGCGTTCGTCGGAGGGTGGGTCGCGGGGGTGCTGCCCGGCAACCCGGTGCGCCGCATCGGCATGATGCACGGGTTCATCTCGTGGGGCCTCGCCCTCATCGTGTCGTTCGCGTTCGGCGTGTTCGTGCTCGGCGGCACGCTGCGCACTACCGCCACGGCCGGGGTCGACACGGTCGCCGCGGCCATGCAGACCGCCGGCACCACCGTGGGCGGGGTGGCCGGCGCGACGCAGCCGCTCGGCGCCAAGGCGGAGCAGACGCTGATGTCGCTCGGTTACACGCGCGATCAGGCTCGCCGCATGGTGACCTCGGCCCGGGGCAAGGGCGCCGCGATCATCCAGGGCAAGACCACGACGGGCAAGAGCATCGGAGCGAGCATGTACGCCGTCGGCCGTACGATCCTCGACTACTTCGTCGCGCTCGGCTGGAGCTTCTTCGGGACCTGGTTCGTCTCGCTCTTCCTGGCCCTCGCGGGCGGCGCGCTCGGCGCGCTGCGGCTGACGCGCGCGGCGGCCCCGGGCGGCGAGCGCCGCGAGGTCATCGAGCGTGAGCGGCCGATGGGACCGCTGACGCCGGCGCCGACCACGTGAGCGCGACGCGGAGACGGACCCGGCGCGAAGCGAGGGTGGCGGGCCGCAGCTCGCCACCCTCGGCGTCGCTCCGGGGCGCGGTCAGCTTCCGGCGACGATCTCCGCGTGCTTGACGGCGTCGAGCTTCGGGTACGTCGAGTCGAGGAACGCGTTGCCGTGGTCCTGGATGGCGCCCTGGTCGCGCACCTCTTGCTTGTAGATCGAATCGACGACGTTCATCCCCTCGGTGACCTCCGCGAAGGGCGCGAAGCCCATCGCGTCGAGGCGCGAGTTGTCCACGTAGTTGATGAAGATCTGGGTCGAGCGCGTGTCCGGCGAGCCGCGCATCGCGAAGCTGACGAAGCCGCGCTTGTTGGACTCCTTGACCGGATCGGGGGGGATGTTGGCGTTCTGCCACTTGGCGTTGACCGCCGGGTCACCGTTGATGCCGAACTGGACCATGAAGTGGTCGATCGCGCGGAAGAAGCGCGTGTCGTCGTAGAAGCCGTGCTTGACCAGGTTGTAGAAGCGGTCAGCCCCGTTGGGCGCCCAGTCGCGGTGCACCTCGACGACGAAGTCGCCCTGGGTCGTCTGGAACTTCGCCTTGAAGACGGCGGGCGCCTTCTCGTTCAGCTTGGAGGGATCGAGCAGCTCCGGGTGGAGCACGGAGGCGAGCGGGCCGGCCGCCTTGGGCGCGGGGGCCGCGGCGCCCGGAGCGCCGGTCGCGGGGGTCGAGGCGGCGCCGCTGGAGCTGGACTGGGGCTCCGGCGCGGGCTTCGAGCAGGCGAACAGCGCGAGCGTGCCGACGAGCAGGATCGGGGTGGCCTTCATGGCCGCGCCTCATATCACGAGCCGCCGGCGAACGTGACCCTCCAGACCATCCGGCCGCCGTCGTCGACCACGAGCAGCGATCCGTCGCCGAGCACCGCCAGCCCGACCGGGCGCCCCCACACGCGCGCGTCGTCGGGCGCGAGCATCCAGCCCGTCACGAAGTCGTCGTAGCCCCCGGCGGGCCGGCCGCCGTCCACGTGCACGCGCGCGAGCTCGTAGCCGACGCGCCTCGAGCGGTTCCACGAGCCGTGGAGCGACAGGATCGCGTCGCCCCGCCAGTCGGCCGGGAACATCGGGCCGTCGTAGAAGACGAGGTCCATGACCGCGAGGTGCGCCTGCAGCAGCAGGTCGGGCGCGCGCGTCTCGGCGACGAGATCGGGGCGCTCGCCGCCGTGGGTCGGGTCCTCGTGCGGCCCGAGGTAGGCGTAGGGCCAGCCGTAGAACGCGCCCGGCGCGAGGCGCGTCACGTAGTCGGGGACGAGATCGTCGCCCATGCCGTCGCGCTCCTGCACCACCGCCCACAGCTCGCCGGTGCCCGGGCGCCACGCCATGCCGATGGGGTTTCGCGTGCCGCTCGCGAAGATGCGCCGGTGTCGCCCGTCGGGGTCCATCTCGAGGACGGCGGCGCGCTCGGGATCGCGCTCCGGATCGTCGTTGGTGCTCGAGCCGATCGACACGTACAGCTTCGTGAAGTCCTTCGCGAAGAGCAGGTTTCGCGTCCAGTGCTCGTGGTAGCCGCCGCCCGGGAGCGGCGCGATGGTCTCGGCGGGGCCGCGCGCCTGCGTGTCGCCGGGCTGGTAGGGGAAGCGCACCACCTCGTCGACGTCGCCGACGTACACGTAGCCGGGCATGAAGGCGATGCCGAACGGCTGGGTGAGGCCGGTGGCGAACGTGTGCCGCTCGCGGGCGCGGCCGCGGGCGTCGACGCCGCGCAGCACGGTGACCGTGCCGGCGTGCGCGTCGGTGACGAAGGCATCGCCGCCGGGCGCGACGGCGACCCAGCGCGGCAGGTCGAAGCCGCCCTCGGCGTAGGGCGCGATGTGGAAGTCGGGCGGCAGCCGCAGCGACGCGCCCCGCGGTCGCGCGACGACGTGCGGCGGATTGAAGACGCTCGGCGTCGCGTACGGGGCGGGGAGGTCGTCGAAGCGGACGCTGTGGTGCTCGAGCGGCGCGGCGGGGGGCACGCCAGCGGGCGGATCGGCGGGGTCGGCGGGATCGGGCGGCGCGTGGGCGCACGCGAACAGGGCCGTGAGCGCCGAAGCTGCGAGCCGCACGCCCGGAGGGCTCGCGTGGGGTGGGCGCCGGCGCCTGAGCGAGGAGGGCGTCTTCGCCATGGCGCGATGCGTGAGGCCCCGGGCAGCGAACCGCAAGGCACGCCCGCACCGGGCGCGGCGAACGGCGGAGCGCTGCCGGCCCGGCAGGCGCAGCGCCGACCCTCGCAAGGGCACGACGGCCGCAACGAAGGACGGTGCCGTCCTCGGCAAGGACGCCCGAGCCCGAGCGAAGGGCCGCAGTGTCCTTCGTGAGGACACCAGGGCCCGAGCGAAGGACCGCCGTGCCCTTCGTGAGGACACCAGGGCCCGAGCGAAGGACCGCCGTGCCCTTCGCGAGGACACCAGGGCCGGAGCGAAGGACCGCGGCGCCCTTCGCGAGGACGCCAGGGCCCGAGCGAGGGACCGTGGCGCCCTTCGCAGGGGCACCGGAGCCGCAGCGCCGGGACGTGCTGCCCGTCGTCAGGTCGGCCCGCCCGTCACTTCGTGCCGAAGATCATCAGCCCCGCCGTCGAGATGAACGCGTTGAGGATGATGATGGCGAGCGACGAGTTGACGACGGCGCGCGTGGTGGCCCAGCCGACGCCCTCGCTGCCGCCGAACGTCGACAGCCCGCAGTAGCCGCTGACCACGGGGATCGCCGCGCCGTACGCGACGCACTTCGCGAGGCCCGTCGACATGTCGCCCCAGTCGACGAGCGACGCGTTGAAGAAGGTGCGCAGCGGCACGTCGAACGCGACGTACGCGGTCATCGCGCCCGCCACGAATGCGATCGCCCCCGCCCACACGATGAGCACCGTCGTCATGACGACGCTCGCGAGGAAGCGCGGGACGACGAGGAAATCGATCGGGTCGGCGGCGCACATGCGCAGCGCGTCGACCTGCTCGGTGACGACCATCGACCCGATCTCGGCCGCGATGCCGGCGCCGACGCGCGTCGCGAGCATCAGCGCGCCCAGCGACGCCGCCAGGTCGCGCACGAGCAGCTCGAGGTACGTCGCCCCGAGCATCGAGAAGTCGGGCACGACGCGCTTGGCCTGGAGCCCCGCCTGATAGCAGAGGATCATGCCGATGAAGCCCATCGTGATCGACACGAAGAAGAGCGACTTGTTGCCGATCTCGAACATCTGCCGGACGACCGCCCCGCGGTCGCGCCGCCCGCGCACGACGTAGTAGAGCGTGCGGACGAACACCGAGTAGAGCTCGCGCGCCCCCAAGAACAGGTCGATGGCCGCCGCCCCGAGGTCGTGCACCGCGCCCGGAGGAGAAGGAGAGGGAACAGAAAGATCGGGAAGATCAGACGACTGGGCAGCCATCTTCCCTCCTTTTGATCTTCCTGATCTTTCTGTCGATCATTCTCTCACCCGAGAAGGAAGCTGACGACGTAGTCGAGGACGAACACGCCCGCGGCGCTGGCGACGACGGTCGCGTTCACGCTCCGGCCCACGCCGGGGGCGCCGCCCTTGGTCGACAGCCCGAAGTGGCAGCTCGCCAGCGCGATGACGAGGCCGAAGACGATGCTCTTCACCAGGCCGTCGGCCACGTCGCCGAAGTTGAGGAGCCCGCTCGTCAGCCCGTTGTAGAAGCTCTTGGGCTCGACCTGGATGAGCGCGTAGCCGCTGTAGGCGGCGCCGAAGAGCGCGAGCGCGTCGGCGTAGAGGGTCATCGCGAAGAGCGTGACGACGATGGCGATGAAGCGCGGCACGATGAGGAACGCGATGGGGTCGATCGCGAGCGCGCGCAGCGCGTCGATCTGCTCGGTGACGACCATCGTCCCGAGCTCCGCCGTGTTGTTGGCCCCGACGCGCCCAGAGATCATGAGCGCCGTGAGCAGCGGCGCCACCTCGCGCAGCGTCCCGAAGCCCGCGCCCCAGCCGAGCAGCCCCTCGGCGCCGTAGCGCTTCACGAGCGGCGCGGCCTGGATGACCATGATCGCGCCCGTGAAGAGGGCCGTGACGATCACGATCGGCAGCGACTTCACCGCCATCTTGTACAGGTTGCGCCTCAGCTCCGCGGCGTCGAGCCGCGGCGGCAGCGAAAACAGGCGCACGAGGATCCGTCCGAGGAGCACCCCCATGCCGCCGGCGGTCTCGGCGATGGCGAGGAACGCCGCGCCGGTGGCCCCGGCGACGTTTTCCAGGCGGCCGGGCGCGGGCTCGGTGGCGGACGACGGCATCGCCGCACGACGTTACTACAGAGCGAGCCAGTCCACGGCCGCCGCCGACAGCAGCTGCGCGCCGAGGTCCGCCGCCAGCAGCGCGAACATCCAGAAGAGCCCCAGCCCGACGCCCGCCGCGGAGCGCCGCGTCCGGACGAAGTGAACGAGCAGCGCCGGCCCGCCGTACAGGATGCCGAACAGGAACGCGCCGAAGACGGCGGCGTCGCGCGTCTGAGGCGGCCAGCCGCGCTCGAGCCGCTCGGGCGTCAGCCGCCGCTCGTCGAGGCGGAGCACCGCCGCGACGCCGCCGGTGCACACGACCATGGACGAGACGACCTGGACGAACTCGACATTGCCCGGCGTCACCGCGTCGTCCCCTGCAGGACGATGCCGACGCGCATCACCATGGTCACGCGGCGCGAGCCGTCGCCGAGCGAGCCGGAGACCACCATCGTGGTGGTGCCGTCGTAGGTCGTGCGCGGCACCAGGCGCGTCAGGTCGAAGCGCACCTTGGCGTCGCCCGAGGCGAGCATCGAGTCCATGCGCGCGTGCGCCTGCGGCGGCACGCCCGGCGCGCGCAGCGGCTGCGAGGGCGCCGTCTGCGCGAGCACGTCGTCGAGCGTGCCGTGGTCGCCCTCGAGATCGGTCAGCGTGAAGGTCTCGGTCTGCGTGACGCGCGCGTCCTTGGAGGCGAGCTGCGACAGCTTCTGCCAGCGCGCGCCCTTGCCCACCGCCTCCTCGGGGAGCGGGGCCGCCAGATCGCGCAGCTGCTGGCTCACCTGGTCGACCATCTCGGTGCCCGCGCCCGCGTCGACGACGCTGCCCGGGTCGACCGTCAGCTCCTCGCACACGCCGCGCGCGGTCACGGTCGCCGTGCCGGCCAGCCGCGCGATCGTCGCCACCTCGGCGCGCATCCCGTCGGCGAGCTGCGGCAGCGCGCCCGGTTCGACGGACGTCGTCGCGGAGGTCACGCGCCACCCGTAGCGCAGGTCCCCGTCGGGCGAGACGCTCTGCGGATCGACGTCGACGGTGACGTGCACCGGCGGCAGCGGCATCTCCTGCTTGACCGCGCCGAGCTGCGTCGAGACGCTGGTGCGCAGGTCCATCGCGAGCCGCTCGCGGCGGTCGGTGCGCCAGGCGTAGCGCAGCTTGCGAAGGGGAGGGTGGCCGGGGTCGAGCAGGGTGACGACGGCGGTCGCTGCGGGCGCCGCAGCGTCGGTCGGGGGCGCGCCGGCCGCGCCGGTCGCCGACGAGCTCGCGGAGGCCGACGGCGCGGCGGCGCTCGGCGCGGAGGGCGCGGCGTCGGCCGATCCGTCGGCGGGGGCGCGCGACCGGGAGCAGCCGGCGAGGGCCACGAGAGCCGCGGCGAGCGGCGCGGCCCTCAAAGCGGCCCCTCGGTCAGCCCGTGGACGAACTGCTTCACGCGTGGCTCCTCGCACGTTCGCGCCTCCTCGGTCGTCCCGTCGAAGATGAGCTCTCCCCTGTACATCATCCCGACCCGATCGGTGACGGTGAGCAGCCGGTCCAGGTCGCTCGAGACCATGACGACGGTCGCGGCGGTGGCGCGCTGCTCGGCGCGCAGCAGATCGAAGATCTTCTGCGAGGTGACCGGATCCAGCCCGGCCGCCGGCTCGTCGTACAGCACGATGGGCGCGCGCGTGACGGTGGCGCGCGCCACGCCGACGCGCTTCTTCTGGCCGCCGCTCAGCCCGGCGGGCATGCGCTGCTCGAAGCCCGCGAGCGACACGCACGCGAGCCGCTCGGCGACGCGCTCGCGCACCTCGTCCTCGGGCGGCGCGTACAGGCGCCGCAGCGGGAAGGCCACGTTGTCGAACACGGTCAGGTGATCGAAGAGCGCGTTGTTCTGGAAGAGCATCCCGATGCGCTTGCGGATCTCCTGCAGCGTCAGCTCGGAGGCCGACGTCACCACGTCCTCGCCCACCTGCACCACTCCGACGTCGGGCTTCATCAGGCCCGTGATCATCTTGAGCAGGACGCTCTTGCCGCTCGCGCCCGGTCCGATGAGGCCGTAGAGGCACCCGCCGGGGACGGTGAGGGTGACGTCGCGCAGGATGGCGCGCCGCCCGCCGCCGGGCTGGTGGACGGACTTGGACAGACCGGCGATGCGGATCACGGCTCGGGCTTGCGTGAGCGGCCGCTCCCCTGCGGAGCCGGGGCCGATTCGGCGCGCAGGCGGGTCAGGCGCGTATAGAGCAGCAGCGTCGTCCCGGCCAGCAGGGCGACGAGCGCGACCAGCGCGACCAGTCCGGCCTGCAGCTCGCGCAGCGACGTCCGCGCGACGGCGATCGGGCCGAGGTGTCCGAGCTCGCCGCCGCTCGGCATCGCAGGCGCGGGGCGGGAGACCATGACGACCGCCACGTCGGCCGGCAGCAGCGCGGGCACGCCGCCGGCGACCAGCCGCTGCACGGCGTCGGCGCTGATGGGCGGGGTCGAGCCGCTGTGCTCGAGGAGCACGCTGGCGCTGCCGTGGGGCGGGACCGTGTCGCGCAGCGGGCTGGGGTCGGGGACGTTCAGGTGCACGCGCGCGCGCAGCACGCCGTCGATCCCCTCGAGCGACCGCTCGAGGTCTCCCGCCATGCCCGCGACCAGCTGCGCGTGCTCGGCCGCCTCGCTCGGGACCAGCGAGCCCTTGCCGACCGCGTCGAGCACGCCGGGCGGCTCCGGGCGCGGCAGCTCCTCTTCTCGCATGACCGCGAGCGCGCGCGGCACGTCGTCGCGCTCGACCAGCACGCGCCACTTGCCCTCGGCGCCCGGATCGGGCTCCTTGGTCGCGTCGACGCTCTCCCGATCGAGGGCGACCACGACGCGGTTGGCCTGCGCGTCGTCGAGCGAGCCGGCCACCGGGACGCTGCACGCGGCGAGAAACAGAGAGAGAGAACACAGGAAGGCGGGAAGGCGGGAAGGCGCCGGGCCCGCTCTTCGTCCCGTCTTCCTTTCGTCCTGTTCCATGTCCCCCTCACTGCCTGGTCGTCATCTTGGGCGGAGTCTTGCCGGCCGCCTTCCCCGCCTTGGCGGGCGCCTTGCCCGGTTCGGCGGGGGTCGTCGGCGCGGTCTGCCCGGCGACGGTCGTCCGCCGCCGGACGATCACGCGATGCATCTCCTTCATCCAGCGCTCGATGTCGCTGCCGGGCGCGTGCCTGGTCTTCAGGACGGCCTCCATGGGCCACCAGGCGACCGGCCGGTCGTTGATGGTGAAGACGATGTCGTAAGGTCCCACGCCCTCGGCCAGCGGCGAGGTGTCGCTGCCGCCCATGCCCATGCACGACCACGGCAGCTCGGGGCGGACCTCGGGCAGGAAGCAACCCTCGTTTCGCCCCACGACGCGACCCTTCGAGTCGAGCACGTACGAGGTCATCGACACGAACGTGCCGCTCCAGCCGCGCGTGGCGCGAGCGAACCAGGCGTACTGCACGCGCCGCGGGTAGGCGCGCTCCGCCCACGCGGCGCGGATGCCCTCCATCGCGAGCGGGCTGTCCTGTGCCTCGGAGGCGACCACGACGTCGACGTCGGGGTTGCCGTCGTCGGTCGCGTCGGTGTCGTGGCCGTCGTCGAGATCGTCGTCGTCGTCCGGCAGCGCGAACGTGACGAACGCGCGGCCGAGCACCTTGTCTCCGAGCTTCGCGACGACCGAGTGCTTGCCGTGCGTCTTGGTCGCGAAGCTCACCGAGGCCGATGCGAACGCGACGCGCTGCTGGTAGTCGACGCGCACCCTGGTCGTCTGGCTGGCGAGCAGCGCTTCGGTCGGGTCGCGCACCTCGAAGGTCACGTCGTGCGAGCCGGCGCCCAGGCCGAAGAGCATCGCCACCGCCGGCACGGTCACCGTCCCGTCCTCGCCCACGTCGACGGCGTGCGCGTTCCCGTAGATGGCCGCCACCGGCTGGTCCTCGGCGTCGCGCGAGACGCTCAGTCGGTCGGTGATGAACACGTCCGCCCACTGCCGGCCGCGCTGCTCCTTGGCGTAGGCGGCCATCGTCGCCTCGATGGGGGGCGGGTGGCCGGCCACGACCTCGCGCAGCTCGCTCGTGGCGACCGCGCTCGAGATGGGGCCGAGCGGCGACTCCTGCGCGGCGCCCGTGAACAGGATGGCGTGATTGACCCCGACGACGCGCGGCTTGCCGTCGGGACCGACGGTCACCACCGGCCCGCCCGAGAAGCCGGGGTAGACCGCCGCGTCGAAGAGGAGCAGCTTCTCGCCGAACATCTGGACGACGCCCGACGCGATACCCTCGCTCATGCCCCAGGAGAGCGCCCAGTAGCCCTGCCCGGTGTGCCCCATGGCCCAGACGCGGGTGCCGACGTCCGGGTCGGAGTCGGCGACCTGCAGCGGCGGCACCCCCTCGAGCGGCTGCCTGGGCCGCAGGATCGCGACGTCGCGCACCTCGTCGATGCGCACGACGTCGCCGTCGACCGTCTGACCGCGCCGCGTCGTCAGCTTCAGCCGATCCGGGCGGTCGATGACGTGCGCCGCCGTCACGATCTCGAGCTGGTGCGTCTGGGGGTCGAGCACCGCGAAGCCGGTGCCGTTGGGCATGGGCTCCTTGCGCAGCGACACGTCGATGACGTGCTTGGGCGCGTGCGCTTCGTCCCCGAGCGTCTTCTCGAGCTCCGTGATCTCCTTCTCGCGGTCGGCGCGATCGTCGTTGAGGATGGCGACGACGCTCGGGGCGGTGGCCTCGAAGACCTCGCGCGCGAGCGGCGGCGCGGCCCGCGGCGGGGCCTCGCGGGATGCGCACCCGCATGCGGCGAGCGCGAGCGGGAGCAGCGGGACCACGAGCGGAGCGCGTCGTTCCATGGCGTCGTCCGTTCGTATCGCAGGTGCCGAGCGCTGCTCAAGCGTGGATGACGCCGGCATCGCATTTGCGACATCCCAGGGGAAGAAGCTGCGGCAGAGGCCTGCCGCGAAAGGAGTCCCCATATGGCTGTCTCAGTCGAACGTGGGCCGACCGCTCGCGGCGCCCCGCCCCGCATCATCAACGTGATCCTCGGCGTGTGGCTGTTCATCTCCGCGTTCGTGTGGCCCCACACTCAGGCGCAGATGACCAACACCTGGATCCTGGGCGTGCTCTGCGTGATCTTCGCGCTCGTCGCCATGGCCGTTCCGTGGGTCCGCTACCTCAACACGCTGCTCGCCATCTGGCTGTTCATCAGCGCGTGGGCGCTGCCGACCGTGAGCGTCGGGACCATCTGGAACAACGTGCTGGTCGCGATCGCGGTGTTCATCGTGTCGCTTGTGCCCGCGGGGCCGGTGAGCGCGACTCCGGGTTTCTTCGACCGCACCGCGCCACCGCGCGCCGCTTGAGGCGCTCGCCGGCGGCGTGCTCGACGCGGGCTCCGGCGCCCGACCGGAGCCCGCGTCGTTTCCATCAGAAGAAGCTGTTCGAGGGGAAGTCCATCGACACCGTGACCGTGACGCCGTCGACGACGTCGAAGGGGGCGAGATCGACGCTCGTCGTGCGCGGCGAGCCGTTGGCGTCGAGCAGGTTCGCCTGGCCGGTGTACGTATCGGGGTAGAGGCCGAAGAGCGTCGTCGCGAAGGCCGAGCAGTCCTGCACGTACTCGCCGGCGAACGCCCCGGTCGAGTCGTAGAGCACGACGTGGAACGTCGCCGCGCCCGACTGATTGCAGAGGTTCGGGTCCGTCGCCTCGTCGATCGTCCAGGCCATGATGGCGTTGCCTTGCGGGGGCGGGGGAGGCGGTCCTCCGTCGTAGGCGCCGCAGGCGGCCGCGAGCCCGACCGTCGCGAGCCAGGCGAGCGTCCTCCCCAGCGCCGGCACGACGGCCGGAGCGCGGGTTCCCATCGTCATGAGCGCATCCCTCCTCGACTCAGCGCACGCGCTGCGCGGGCGGCGGGTAGCCGTAGGCCGGCGGCGCGACGTTGTAGCGGCCGTACGGATAGGGGCGGCCGTACCGGTAGGGGCGGCCGTACGGGTACGGGCCGCCGTAGTAGCCGGGCGCGCCGTATGCGCCGGAGTAGCCCGGCGCGCCGCCGTAGAAGTACGACCGGTAGCGATTCAGGTACGGCGGCTCCGAGCGCAGCACGAGCCAGCCGCCGCCGGTCGGGTAGTACCACTGGTTGCCGACCAGGTACGTGTCCGCGCCGTCGTAGTAGACGTGCGGGTACGCGTAGATGTCCTCGGGCACCGTGTCGGCGTAGACGGTCGCGTAGCCGCCGACGGCCGGCGGATACCCGGGCACGGCGCAGGCGGGGAGCCCGACCAGCGCGGCGAGCAGCGCAGCGCAGCCGACCCGACGTCCGACGTGCATCGCGTGGACCTCCTCCGTTCGTGTCGAGCAACGGCGGTGCCACGGCGAGCACGGCGGCCCGCGTCGTCGACGGGACGCGCACGAACGCCACGCCGTGCGGGCGCGCCGCGTGCGTTCGGCGCCTCAGCGGAGCACGTCGATGGCCACGCGGCCGTCGAGATCGGGTCGATCGGCGACGGTCGTGATCGTGATCCGCTGCGGGGCGACCCCGTTGGCGACGAGCAGCTGCTCGACGCGCGCGGCGCGCTGGAACGGCAGGCGCCCGTCGGCTCCGCCGGCGCGGTCCGGCGTCCCCGACAGCTGCACGCGCAGGGGCTGCATCGAAGGCGAAGCCAGGCAGCGGCCGAACTGCTGGACCGCGAGCGTGTCCTCGGGGCGCATCTCCGCGGAGCGCACGTAAAACCTCGGCCGCGGCAGGTGATTGGCCGAGCACAGGGGCGGCGAATGCGTGTCGACGAACAGCGTCAGCGAGCTCGGGTGCCAGCCCGGCTCGGGGGTGGCCGGGACGTGCGCCGAACGCGCGCAGCCGCCGAGCGCGCCGAGCGCGAGCGAGGCGGCGAGCGTCGCCGTCAGGCGAAGTGCGCGCGGCGTGATGGCGCTGGTCATGCGCCGTGGCGAGACAAGCGGCGAGCCAGACTCGCGGCCGAGGCGCACGGCCCCATCGGACAAACCTGGGGCCTGGCGCCTGCCGTGCATTGCACGTTGCGCAACGTCTAGAGGGGTGCTACGGACGACTACGGAGAGCTCGCGCGCTCTCGGCGTCGGCGGCGGCGTTTGCCTGCCTCCGTCCGCGCCGTGCCCGAGTCTCGCGTCGCGGATGGGTCCGAGGCTTTTTTGCCAACGGCCCCTGCCGCGCACGCCGCCGACATCTGGCATCCGTCGACATCCTCCCGAAAGGGCACGCCTCGCGCGTGCATCATGCCTTTGGCCTCACCGTTCTCCGAAGCTCTCTCCACGCTCAACGACCGCGCGCTCCGTCGCCTGCTCGGTGCGCGTGCCTACCTGCGCGGCTACGACTACGTACGCCGCCACGCCGTCGAGGACATCGTCCTGGAAGACGCGGGGGCGCGGGGGCACGTCCGCGGCACGGATGCCGAGCCGTACCGGGTCACGCTGCAGCTGACGCCCTCGGGCTTCAACTCGAGCTGCACCTGCCCGGCGTTCGCCTCGAGCAACGGCGGTCACTGCAAGCACGTCGCGGCCCTGCTCATCGCGTTGCGCGACCAGGCCCGCGGCGCGCAGCCGCGCCCGACGCAGCCGCAGAGCAACGGCGTGCACTACACCGTGCACGGCGGGACGGTGCACGTGGCCGGGGTCGAGGGGGAGGGGAGGCGCAGCAAGCGCGCGCGCGCGCGTGCCATGAAGGCGCAGCACCTGGCGATCGCCACGCGCGGCTTCGGCGGCCCCGCGGGCACGGGCGTCGACGCCTGGCTGCCGGAGGCGATGCCCCCCGCGCCCAAGCAGATGGAGTATCGCCTGCAGGTCAAGCCCGTCGGGCACGGCGGCAGCGGCATCGGCGGCGGCCTGACGATCACGCTGCTCGATCCGGACGCGCGCGTTCCGCTGCTTCCGAGCGCGCTGCTCGTCGCCCAGGACCAGCGCCCCACGGCGGACCGCGACGCGATCCGCGTGCTCGCGCGGTTCGAGAACCAGGGGCCGCGCCGCGTCGGCATCGACGTGCGGGGGGAGGACGCGAGCGACCTGCTGCCGCTGCTCAAGGGGCGGCGTGTCATCGTCGAGCCGCAGATGATGGAGCTTCGCTTCGGCGACGAGGCGCTGCGGCCGCGCTTCGATCTCGAGCTCTCGCAGGACGCCACGCAGATCCTGGTGCGGACGTCGTTCCAGCGCCACGGCGACCCGCGAAAGTTCACGATGGCGAGCGGGGCCTGGTTCGAGGGGAGCCCGGGCTGGTACGTCGACGCGCAGGAGGGTTGGGCGCGACCCATCGACCGGCGCGTCTCGCCGGCGGCGATGCGCCGCCTGCTGCGCCAGCCCGTCATCGCCGAGCCCGTCGAGCGCCTGCCCGACCTCATCATGCAGGGCCTGCCCAAGGTCGCCCTCGAGGTGGGCGCCGAGCTGCCCGAGCTCTCGCAGGTCGCCGACGTGGTCGACCTGGTGCCCACCTTCCGCGTCGCCGCGGGCGGCTCGCTCGTCGAGGCGCAGGTCAGCCTGCGCGCCGCCTACGAGGACGTCGAGATCGACGTGCGCGCCGACGGCATGACCGTGCCGGTCCTCGTCAAGCCGCCGGAGGAGGGGAGCGCCAAGCGCGCGCGCTGCATCCGCTGCGACATCGCCGCGCAGCAGGAGGCGACGGCCAAGCTGAGGGACCTCGGCCTGGTGCCGGCGGAGGACGGCAACAAGTTCGTCGCCCGCGGCGACGACGCGATCCGCTTCTGGACCGAGGGGATCGGGTCGCTGCCCGAGGACTGGGACATCTTCGTGCCCGACGACCTGGTCGACGTGCACCTGCGCGACGAGGCGCTGACGGCCAACGCGCGCGTCTCGAGCGGCGTCGACTGGCTGTCGCTGCGCTTGAACTTCGAGAGCGAAGGGATCGCCGTCACGCAGGAGGAGCTGGCGCGCTGCCTCACCGAGGGGCGTCGCTACGTGCGCCTCGCCGACGGGACCTTCGCCCGCCTCGATCCGCAGAAGGTCCGCGAGGTGCTCCAGCGACAGGCCGAGATCCTCGCGACCGGCGGCGGCAATGGCGGGGGCCCGCCGCCTTCGCCGGCGGGGCGCCCCGAGGGCCCGCTCCCCCCGGGGGGGCGCCCCGCGGGGGCCGGGGGCGCCAAAGAGGCGGTTAAGAAGCCACAAGAGAACAACGAGGACAAAGGGGGGGGCGAGCCG
>Ga0080006_1095675_pt1 | contig 52766 bp, 48 predicted proteins | sample RS3BMetagenome_FD_69209 | JGI IMG/M metagenome (GOLD analysis project Ga0080006, IMG submission 69209) | Ferric oxide microbial mat and aquatic microbial communities from Rainbow Spring, Yellowstone National Park, USA - RS3B (SPADES... ... | reverse complement strand
GATACGTGCGCCCATGACCGACCGACCAGGTCCGAACACGACCCACCCCGCGTCGCCTGTGAATGCAGTCGTAGCGGCCATCTACGCGTCCACCTGACACGTTGAAAGGGCCAAACACGAGTGGCGGCCACCTCGGTGGCCGCCCGGGCCCTGGGCGCCGCCGACCAGATCGGTCGCCTGGCGCCGGGCCTGGACGCCGACATGGCGGTCTTTCGCGGCGACCTGCCGCGCGACCTGGGATGCGTGCGCGAGCCGGCCCTGGCCGTCGTGCAGCGCGGCCGCATGCTTCTCGCGCCGGCCGCCGGCGCCGCGCTCACGCCCGGGACGATGCCGCGCCTGCGCCCCGCCCACCCGGCGGCGTAGCCCGCAGGACGTCCGCAGCCGATGGTAAGGAGGCGATGGCGATGGAGACCGTGGCCCCGTACGCGCTGTTCGTGGGCGGTCGCTGGCGGGAGGCCGCCGGCGGCGCGCGGTTCGGGATCGAGAATCCGGCCACCGGCGAGACGTTTGCCGAGGTTCCCGACGCCAGCCCGCAGGATGTGGCGGACGCCGTGGAGGCGGCCGTGGCGGCCCAGCCGGACTGGGCCGCACGTCCGCCGCACGAACGCGGCGCGGTGCTTGCGCGGGTGGCCGCGGCGATGCGCGAACGCGCCGACGACCTGGCCCGCCTGATGACGATCGAGGAAGGAAAACCCCTCGCCGACGCCCGGGCCGAGATCGTCTACGCGGCGAGCTTCCTCGACTGGTACGCGCCGGAGGCCGACCGCATCCACGGCGAGATCCTCGCCAGCCCCGATCCGAACAAGCGCCTGTTCGTTGTGAAGCGCCCGGTAGGCGTGACGGCGGCGATCACGCCGTGGAACTTCCCGGCCGCGATGATCACGCGCAAGGTCGGCCCGGCGCTCGCCGCCGGCTGCGCGATGGTCGTCAAGCCGTCGGAGCTCACGCCGCTCACCGCCCTGGCGATGGCCCGCCTGTTCGAGGAGGCGGGCCTGCCGGCGGGCGTGCTCTCGGTCGTCGTCGGCCTGGACAGCGCGGCGCTTGCGGCGGTATTCATGGCCGACGCGCGGGTGCGCAAGCTGTCGTTCACGGGATCGACCGAGGTCGGCCGCCTGCTCATGCGCGGCGCCGCGGACACGGTGAAGCGACTGTCCCTGGAACTCGGCGGGCAGGCGCCGCTCATCGTCTTCGAGGACGCCGACCTGGACCTCGCCGTCCGCCAGGCGGTGACGGCGAAGATGCGCGGCATGGGCGAGACGTGCGTCGCGCCCAACCGGGTGTATGTGCATGAGGCCGTGGCTGGCGACTTCACCGAGGCGGTCGTTGCACGCCTGGCCGAGATGCGCGTCGGCGACGGTCTCGAGCCCGGTGTGGCCGTGGGTCCGCTCGTCGAGGCGGCGGCGGTGGACAAGGTCGTGCGCCACGTCGACGAGGCGCGCGCCTCGGGGGCGCGGGTCGCCGTGGGCGGCGAGCGCGTCGAAGGCCGCGGACACTTCTACCGCCCCACCGTACTCACGGGCGTGCGCGACGAGATGCTCGTCAGCCGCGAGGAGACGTTCGGACCGGTCGTACCGATCGCGACGTTCCGGGACGAGGCCGAGGTGGTGCGCCGGGCCAACCACACGCCGTTTGGCCTCGCCGCCTACTTCTTCACCCGCGACGTGGGGCGCGTGATGCGCATGGCCGACCGGCTCGAGTACGGCATCCTGGGCGCCAACGACGGGCTGCCTTCGACCGCGCGGGCGCCGTTCGGTGGCGTCAAGGCGTCGGGCATCGGTCGCGAGGGCGGCCACTGGGGCATCGACGAGTATCTCGACGTGAAGTACATGTCGCTCGGCGGCGTGGCACAGACGGCCCGCGCGTAGATCCCGGTCGGTCGCGGGCGGGCGCCGGCCACGGGCTGGCGCCCGTCGCGCGCCTGCGGCCCCGCGACAGCTCGCACCGGGCCGCACCCGCATCGCGCGCGGCAACGCGCACCGGTCCGTCGTCCGCCCGCTCTTATCGGATTCTGTCCGGTTCCCCACGCCCCGCTTACGAGTCTTTCAGCCGGCTCTAGGCCGCGTTGGCTACGCTTTCAACATCATCGTGGACTGCGACAGGAGGATCAGCGGTGGCGGGAAAGCCGAGCACAACGCTCCTGATTCTTTGCAGTACGGCCGTGGCCGCCATCTATGCGGGTGCGTACGTCTACACCGAGCCGACCGCAGGCGCGAGCATCGCGGCCGGACAGACGCTTACATCCGGAACCGGCGCCGCATCGTCGAACACGGGCGCGGCCAAGAGCGCATCCGGCTCGACGTCTTCGACGGCGACGACGTCGAAGCAATCGTCGTCGGGCTCGACCTCCTCGACGTCCGGATCCACGTCCGGGTCCACCTCCTCCAGTTCGTCGAACACGTCGAAGTCCGCGACCAACGCAAAGCCCGCCTACAAGGACGGCGTCTTCACGGGCTCGGGCACCAACCTGTACGGGCAGCTCTCGGTGGCCGTGACCATCGCGGCCGGGAAGATCACGAACGTGAAAATCACCAGCTACGCCATGCACTATCCGTCGTGGTACATCAGCCCGTACATGAACAAGGAAGTCGTGAAGATGCAGACCTACCAGATCTACGGGGTCAGCGGCGCGACCGCGAGCAGCTACAATTTCGCCGAGGCCGTCTACTACGCGCTGAAGGCGGCGAAGGCATGAGCCGGGCACCAACGCGCGCCGCCAGCCGCGCCAGCCTGGCCGAGTCGTTCCTGCTCATGGGCACGGTGGTGACCGTCCGCGTCGTCGGCGACCGCAGCGAGACCGAGATGCGCGCCGCCATCGGGACGGCGCTCGATCTCATGCGGTCGGTCGAGACCACCCTCACCCGCTTCGACGACGACAGCGCCCTGCGCCGGCTGTGCCGGACGCCCGGGGAACTCGTCGCGGTGCCGCCGATGCTGTACTACGCCCTCCAGGTGGCCGTGGAGGTGGCGTCCCTCACCGATGGCGTCTTCGACCCCACGGTCGCGCCCTACATGGAGGCCCTGGGCTTCACCCGCCACTACCTGACCGGCAACGACCTGCGCTCGGGCATCGCGCCCGGGTCGCCCGCGACCTTTCGCGACATCACCCTCGTCGAGGACGGCGGTCGCGTGCGCCTCGAGCGGCCGCTGGCGCTCGACCTGGACGCGGTGGCCAAGGGCCTTGGCGTCGACCTGGCGGCGCAGTCCCTGGCGGGCTGGGACGGGTTTCTCGTCGACGCCGGCGGGGACGTCGCCGTGGCCGGTCTCGACCCCGACGGCTCTCCCTGGCGCGTGGGCGTCGAACACCCGGCCGCGCCCGATAGGCTCCTGCGTCGCCTGCGCGTGGGCACCGGCGCGGTCTGCACCTCCGGCAGCGGCAAGCGGCCAAGCCCGGTCGTGCCGGATGCCCATCACCTCGTCGACGCGCGCACCGGCCGCCCGGCGGATGGCCTTCTCAGCTGCACCGTGGTCGGTCCCCAGGCCATGATGGCCGACGCCGTAGCCACGGCCGCGTTCCTCCTGGGACCGGCGCGGGCGCTCGGGTTCATCGAGCAGACGGGACTTCAGGGCCTGTGCGTCGCCCGCGACGGCGCCGTGCGCGAGACGGCCGGGATGGCAGGGCTCTACGATGCCTGACGCGCGTAAGCGACCGGCCGACACGCTGGCCTGGGACCGCCTCGTCCGCTTTGCCAAGACGCCCAAGGGCCAGGTCACCGGCGCGCTCGTGCTGCTCACGATGGTCGCCGGGCTCTCGCCCGTCGGGCATGCCGCCGTGCCGCACGCGGTGGAGGCCGTGGCCGCGGCCATCGTCTTCGACTGGCTGGTCGCGTTCGTACTTCGCCGGCCCGCTGCGTTCTCGACCGGCGGGGTGATCACGGCGCTCATCATCGCCGACGTCCTGAGCGGCCTCACGCCAGCCTACGTGGTCGTCCTCACGACCGTGATCGCGCTCGCCTCCAAGCATGTGCTCAAGCGCGGACGAAAGCCGGTGTTCAACCCGGCCGCCCTGGGCCTGCTCGTCTCGCTCGGACTGTTCTCGAGCGTGCAGAGTTGGTGGGCGGGCATGCCGCTCATGGCCTGGTGGCACCTCCCCATCTTGCTGGGCGTTGGCGTGTTCGTGGCGGTGCGGGTCCGCAAGTACGAGCAGGTGGTCGCCTTCCTCGGCACCTACGTCCTGCTGCTCCTTGCCATGGCCGCCGTGCATGTCGGGCTGCCCTCGGCGACGGCGGCCGATGCGCTCCGGCCGCCCTTCATCAACGCCGCGCTGTTTCTCGGCTTCTTCATGCTGACCGACCCCCCGACCACACCGGCCACCGTGCGCGGGCAGCTGCAGTTCGCCGGCATCGCGGCGGTCGTCTCGGTCCTCGTGTACGCCCGCTTCGGCGGCCTCGCCTACCTGCTCGTCGGCCTTCTCGCCGGAAACGCCTGGACGGTGTGGCTGGCCTGGGCGAGCAAGCGGGCGACGCGAGCCCCTTCCGAGGCGCCGGGGGCGAAGACGTCCCGCAAACTCAAGCCGGCACCATCGGTCGCCGGGCGCGGCGCGCGGGCCTAGCGCCGCGCCGCCGCGGCGATCCCGCGCGCGCTACAGCCAACCCTTGGCCTCGGCGATGCGCGCCGCCTGGGTGCGGTTCTCCACGCCGACCTTCTGGATGGCCGCGGACAGGTGGTTGCGCACGGTACCCTCGGACAGGTGCAGCGCCACCGCCAGCTCGGCGATGCTCGCGCCGCCGCCGGCCGCCCGCAGCACCTCGCGCTCCCGGGGCGTCAGGGGCGACATGCCCTCGGCCATCGCCTGCGCGGCAAGCGCCGGGTCGACGACGCGGGCGCCGGCCATTACGCGGCGGATCGCCACGGCCAGGTCGGCGGCCGGCGCCTCCTTGAGGAGGAAGCCGGCCGCTCCGGCGGCGAGGGCGCGCTGCAGGTAGCCGGGCCGGCCGAACGTCGTCACCACGACGACCCGGCACGCGGGCAGGGCGTCGCGCAGCACCTCCGCCACCGCCAGCCCGTCCAGGCCGGGAAGCTCGATGTCGAGGAGGACGACGTCGGGGGCGAGGCGTACGGCCGCGGCGACGGCCTCGTCGCCGCGGCCGACCTCGCCCACCACCTCAAGGTCCGGCTCGAGGGCGAGGAGCGCCGCCAGGGCCCCGCGCACCAGCGCCTGGTCCTCGACCAGGAGCAGCCGGATCACGTCGCCGCCCGGCCTGCCGCCAGCGCCGGCAGGGCGACGGCGAGGCGAAACCCGCCCTCCGGGCTCGGCCCGGCCTCGAGCGCGCCGCCCAGATCGCGGGCCCGTTCGGCCAGGCCGGCCAGACCGCTGCCCGGCACGCGCGCGTCGGCCGGTCGCGGCACGGCTGGGCCGCCGTCCACCACCTCCAGCGAGACGCCACCGTCCGCACCCCGGGCGATGCGCATGGTCACCGCGTGCGCGCGGGTGTGGCGCAGCACGTTCGTCGCCGCCTCGCGCACGGCCCAGGCCAGGGCCTCGTCGACCGGTTCGGGCAGGCCGTTCGGATCGCCCTCGACGGTCACCCGGCTTCCCGCCGATTCGAGCGCCAGCCGCGCCCCCTGCAGTTCGGTCGCCAGGCGTGGGCGCGGCGGGGCGGTGACGAGCTCGCGCACATCGCGCAAAGCGTCGCGGGCGATCGCCTCGATCGCCCGGATCTCGGCCACCGTGCGGCCCGGGTCGACCCCGGCGAGGCGTCCGGCAAGTTCGCTCTTGCGCACGACGACGGCCAGACTGTGCCCGACCAGGTCGTGCACGTCCCGGGCCAGGCGCAGCCGCTCCTCGGCCGCAGCCAGCCGGACGGCGGTTGCCTGGGCCGCGCGCAGGCGCGCGTTTGCCCGCAGCATCTGCGACACCGAGACGACCACGGCGCCGATGGCGGCCACCTCGGCGACGAGCTCGGCGAGGCTGTCCACGCCGTGTCCGAACGGGTCGGCGCGAACCACTCCGACCAGGCCGCCGGCGATCGCCGCGCTCGCGCCGACGGCAAGCCAGGCCCGCCCCGGCGGTTGGAGCGTTGCCGACGCCGCCGACACGAAGATCATCAGGATGATCCACTGGCTGCCGCCCGCAAGGGTGGTGGCGCATGCCACGACGGCGAGGACGGCGACCGCCGGCAGGTGCCAGGGCTGGGGGCGGTAGACCGCGATCGCGCGCCCGGCCATGAGCGCGGCGTACAGGCCGACGAACAGGCCGACCAGGATGAGGACCAGCACCCGGTGGTCGATGGCGCCGCGCGCCTGGATCTCGTTCACGACCGGCGGCACGAGGAAGACGAACCACAACAGGGCGAGCAGGCGACCGAAGATCCCCCACAGCCGTCCGTCCCGCGCCTCCTCCGCCGCGAGCGGCGGGGCGCAGGCCGCCCCGTCGCCGGTCGGGCCGCCCGGGGACATCGCGCCACCTCCCGCCCGACTTCCCGGTCGCGTCCAGCATAGCGCGGCGGACCGGCGCCGCCAGTGATGGATGTCACTGCCGCGCGATCCACGGTAGGAGGCCGGGCGCGCCGACCCGAATGCTCCGCCACGCCGCCGCGGGCGGCGCCGGCCAAGCGTGACGGGCGGGAGATGAGCGGGCGATGGAAGTACCGTTGACCCCCCTGAGATTCCTCATCGGATCGGCGCGCGACCGGGCGCGCGAGACGGCGATCGTCTGTGGCGAGCACGGCGAGACATACGGCGAGTACGCAGCGCGCGTGCGCCGGCTTGCGGGGGCGCTGCGCGCCCTCGGCGTCGGTCGCGGCGACCGGGTGCTGTATCTGGGCATGAACTGCCACCGGCTGCTCGAGCTGTACTACGGCGTCCTGCCCCTCGAGGCCATCCTGGTGCCGGTCAACGTTCGGCTGGCGCCCGGTGACGTGGCGTTCATCCTCCAGGACGCGGCACCCACCGTCCTCGTCGCGTCGCCCGAGCTGTTGCCGCTCCTGTCCCGCGTCCCCCTGCCGGCGTCGGTGCGCCATCGCGTTCTCGCCTACGCCGCGCCCCAGGGCGACGCCGCCGGCTGGCTCGACTTCGACACGATGCTCGCCGCCGCCGACGAGATGCCCCTCACCGACGCGGTGGACGAGCGGTCCGTGGCCGAGATCTTCTACACCAGCGGCACCACCGCCCGGCCGCGCGGCGTCATGCTCACCCACCGCACGCTGTACCTGCACGCGCTGTCGTGCATCATGGCGCTGGGCACGAGCGACCGCACGCGCATGCTCGTGGGCAGCGTGCCGCTGTTTCACGTGAACGCCTGGGGCCAGCCGCAGTACATGGTCGCGGCGGGCGGCATCCAGGTCGTCGTGCCGCGGTTCGACCCGCCGATGTTCTGCGACGTCGTGACGCGCCATCGGATCACCCACGCCCTCATGGTCCCGACCATGCTGACGGCACTTCTCCAGTACGCCGCGCAGGCCCACCCCGACCTGTCCTCGATCGAGCGCATCCTGATCGGCGGCGCCCCGCCGCCGCCGGCGCTCCTCGCCCGCGCCCGCCAGGAGTTTGGCCTCGACTGCATCGTCGGCTACGGCATGACCGAGACGTCCCCGGTCGTCAGCCTGTCGCTGCCCAAGGCGCACATGGCCGGCGCGCCGCCCGAGGAGCTGGCGCGCCGCCAGTCGCTCACCGGCCTGCCGCTGATCGGGGTCGACGTCCGGGTGGCGCACGACGACGGCAGCGACGTCGTCCGCGACGGCCAGGACGTGGGCGAGATCCTGGTCCGCAGCGACATCGTCATGGAGGGCTACTGGAACCGCCCCGAGGACACGGCCGTGGCGCTCGCGGGCGGCTGGATGCACACCGGCGACCTGGCCGTCGTCGACGACGAGGGCTATCTCAACGTGGTCGACCGCAAGAAGGACATCATCATCAGCGGCGGCGAGAACATCGCCTCGGTCGAGATCGAGGCCGCCCTGTACAGCCACCCGGCCGTGCTCGAGGCCGCCGTCGTGGCGGCGCCCGACGAGCGCTGGGGCGAGGTGCCGGTCGCCTTCGTCGCCCTGCGCCCGGGCCACTCGGTTACGGCCGAGGCCTTGTGCGCGCATGCCCGCGACCGCATCGCCCACTTCAAGGTGCCGCACGCCGTCGAGTTCGTCGACGAGCTGCCCAAGACCGGCACCGGCAAGGTCCAGAAGGCGATCCTTCGCCAGCGCCTGCGCGAGGCCCAGCGCCCGGCGAGCGCAAGCTGAGACCCGCCCACGCCGCGGCCCGGCGCTACCCGAGGGGCGGACGTCGGCCGACCCACGGCCGGGTTCCGGCTGCCGTAGCGACCGGTCCTGGCCCGGGCGAAGGGGTGGTCGAATGTCCTCCTCCTCGGTTCCCCTGGTGCTGCGCACGGCCCCTGCGTACGCCGCCGGGTCGGCGCTTGCCGGCCTCGACCAGCAGATCGCGGCCCTCGTGGCCGAGCGCCTTCGCCAATCGGGCGACGCCGAGGCGGTGCCGCCCGCCGATCTCGTCGCGGCGTGGGCGGCACAGCTTGGCCTCGAGGCCGACGTGCTCGCAAGCGTGTTCCAGGCACTGGCCAGCGCGCCGCGGCGGGCGCGGCTGCTGCAGCGCGTCGCCCGCTTCGTGCGCCTCGACGACGAGGAGCCGCTGCGCGTCGTCGGGCTCTTCCTCCACGCCCGGTTCGGCGGGGCGCGCGCGGACGCGACCCACATGGTCCAGTACCCGTCCGGCAGCGAGGTCGAGGTGCGGCTGCGGCCCCTGCGACCCGTCGAGGGCGTGCATGTCCGCGTCGACGCGGATCTTGCCGTCACGGCCGACGACGCAACCGCCTACCGCGTCACCTGGCATGGGACCCAGAGCGAACACGACGGCGTGCGGGCGCGCTTTGTCGTCTCGCCGCCCCTGCCCGACGACCTCGCCGGGGTGCGCCTGGAACTCGTCCGTGCGGAGCGCATGGAGCGCGTGCCGCGGTTTCGGACCCTCGCCCCCAGGACACCGGTCGCGCTCCGCCCTCGCCGGCCGCGCTGACTGCCGGGCACACGTCGCCGCCCTTGCGATACCGCCGGCGGGCAAGCAGGCCGGGTCCCCCCGGGGGTGCGGGAGGACTTCGTCGCCGATTCCCGAATGAGCACTCATTCAGAAATCGCGGGGAGGGATCCCATGGCCCGCACCGCCCAGGTCGGGCGCGAGGAGGAAATCCTCGACGCCGCCCTACGCGAGTTCGCCCGTCACGGCTACGCCGGCGCCCGCATGAGCGCGATCGCCGAGGCCGCCGGTGTCGCCGACGGCACCGTCTACCTCTACGCGCCAAGCAAGCAGGAACTCCTGCTTGCTGCCTTCCGCCGCGGCTTCGACGGCTACCTGGAGGCGCTCGACGGCTGCGTCGGCTCCCTGCCCGACCCCGAACAGGCCATCTGTGCCCTCATCGCCTTCCATCTCGAGTACCTGGCCAGCCGGCCCGATCTGGCCCGGGTGGCCCAGGTCGAGCTGCGCCAGCCGGACGCCGCCTTGCGCGCCCGCGTCCAGGACGTGGTGGCGCCGTACCTGCGCCGTCTCGACGCCCTCATCGGCGAGGGCCGGCGCCTGGGCCGCTTCCGCGCCGACGTCGACCCGCGCACGGTGCGCAACTGGCTGTTCGGCGCCCTCGACCAGTGCGTGTCGGCCTGGGTCGGCGCGCGCCACCCGTATCCGCTCGACGGCGTCGCGGACGACCTGGGCCGGCTGGTGCTGGCGGGGCTGCGGGCGTGAGCGCGCCCCCGGTCGGCGCCCTGCGCCGGGCCGCCGTCCTCGGCAGCGGCGTCATGGGCGCCCAGATCGCCGCACAGCTCGCCAACCAGGGGGTCGAGGTCGAGCTTCTCGACGTCGCCGCCGGCCCGGGCGAGCCGCCCGACGCCGTCGCGCGGCGCGGCCTCGGCCGGCTGCGCGAGATGTCGCCGGCACCGCTGTTCGGGCCGGAGTGCGCGGCGCGCATCCGGCCCGGCAGCCTCGACCACGACCTTGGCCGCCTGGCCGGCGTCGACTGGGTGATCGAGGCGATCGTCGAACAGCTCGAACCCAAGCGGGCCCTGTGGGCGCGGGCGGCCGCCGCGGCCGGGCCGCAGGCCCTTCTTTCGACCAACACCTCGGGCCTGTCCGTGGCGGCGATTGCGCAGGCGCTCCCGGCCGAGGCCCGGGCCCGGTTCGTCGGCGTGCACCTGTTCAACCCGCCCCGCTACCTCCACCTGGTCGAGGTGGTGCCCCAGCCGGAGGCCGCGCCCGCGTACGTCGAGCGCGCCGCCGTGTGGGCGTCGCGGGACCTGGGCAAGGGTGTCGTCGTGTGCCGCGACACACCGAACTTCATCGCCAACCGGGTGGGCGTGTTCGGCATGCTCGAGACCCTGCGCGCGATGACCGACCTGGGCCTGCGCCCGGAAGAGGTCGACGCCGCCACCGGCGAGGCGATCGGCCACCCCGCCTCGGCGACCTTCCGGACCCTCGACGTCGTCGGCCTGGACGTCGCGGTCCAGGTCGCCGACAACCTCGTCGGGCGCCTGGCGGACCCGGCCGAGCGGGAGGCGTTCGCGGTGCCTGCCCTGCTTCGCCGCCTCGTCGCGCGGGGAAGCCTGGGGCGCAAGACGGACGCTGGCCTCTACCGCCGCATCCCCGGCGCCTCCGGTCGCGCCGCCTGGGAGGTTGTCGATCCCGACACGCTCGACTACCGCCCCCAGGCCGTGCGGCCCGCGCCCGCTCTTCAGGCGGCACGGCGCGAGGAGCGCCTGGCCGTGCGCCTGGGCGCCATCGCGTTCGCCGACGAGCCGGCCGGGCGGCTGGTCTGGCGCGTCCTCAGCCGCACGGCCCTGTACGCCGCCGCCTGCGCCGACGAGATGGCGGCCGGCGACCTCGACCTCATCGACCGGGCGATGCGCTGGGGCTACGGCTGGCAGCTCGGCCCGTTCGAGGCGCTGCGCGCCCTGGGCGCCGACCGCGTGCGCGAGCGCCTGGCCGCCGAGGGCGCGACCATCCCCGGCCGCCTCGATGCCTGGCTCGACGCCGGCGCGGCCGGCGGGGCGATGCCCGCCGGGGGGCGCGGCGCCGTCGTCTGGACGGCGCCATCGGCCACCCTGCGCGACGTCGGCGACGAGGTGGCGCTGCTCGAGCTGCACCCCGACAAGGCCGCGATCGGTCCCGACCTCATCGCCACCCTGCACCGGGCCGCGCGCGAGGTGGCGACCGGCTGGCGCGGCCTGGTTCTCGTCGCGCCCGGGCCCGAGCGGTTTCTCGTCGGCGCCAACCTGGCACTGGTCCTGATGGCCGCCCAGGACGGCAACTTCGACCTCATCGGCGACCAGGTGGAGGCCCTGCAGTCGGTCTACCTCGAGCTGAAGTACCTGCCCCGCCCCGTCGTCGCCGCGCCGCTCGGTCTCACCCTGGGCGGCGGCGCCGAGCTTGTCCTGCACGCCGACGGGATCGTCACCGGCGACGAGCTCTACGTCGGCCAGGTCGAGGTGGGCGCCGGCCTGATCCCCGCCGGCGGCGGGACCAAGGAGCTCCTCCTCCGGGCCCTGGCCCCGCTCGCCCCCGACCTCGCCTGGAACCCGGCGCTTGCCGCCGGCGCCGCCCCGGCCGCCGTCGGCAGCGCCCTGTTCGCCGACCCCGCCCCGTTCGTCGCCCGTCTGTTCCAGACGATCGCCCTCGCCCGGGTCAGTCGCAGCGCGACCGAGGCGCGCCGGCTCGGCTTTCTCGGTCCGGCCGACGAGGTCGTGCGCAACGTCGACGACCTTGTCGGGCGCGCCCGCGCGCGCGTGGTGGCGCTGGCCGCCGCGGGCTACCGCCCGCCCGCGCGCCTTCGCCTGGCGGCGCCCGGGCGCGAGGTGCGGGCGCTCCTCGACGTGGCGGTCGACGGCATGGTCCGGTCGCGCCTGGCGAGCGGGCACGACGCCCGCATCGCCCGTGCGCTCGCCCACGTCCTCACCGGCGGCGACGTGGCCATGGGCACGGAGCGCACGGAGGCGGACTGGCTCGCCCTTGAGCGCGAGGCGTTCCTGTCCCTGTGCGGCGAGGCAAAGAGCCAGGCCCGGATGGAACACATCCTGCGCACCGGCCGGCCGCTGCGCAACTGAGCGCCGCCCGCGCGCGCTACCCGAAAGGAGGATCCGCATGGAGGACGCCGTGATCGTCACCGCCGTCCGCACCCCGATCGCCAAGGCCCCGCGGGGCGGCCTACGCGGCGTGCGCCCGGACGACCTGGCCGCCCTGGTCCTGCGCACGGCGGTCGAGCGCACACCCGGCCTCGACCCCGCCCAGGTCGAGGACGTGATCCTCGGCTGCGCCTTTCCCGAAGCCGAGCAGGGCCTCAACCTGGCGCGCACCGCCGCCCTGGGCGCCGGCCTGCCGCACTCGGTGCCGGGCCTGACGGTGAACCGCTACTGCGCCTCCGGCCTCGAGGCGGTGGCCCTCGCCACCCAGCGCGTGCGCGCCGGCGAGGCCGAGGTCGTGGTCGCGGGCGGGGTCGAGAGCATGAGCCGGGTGCCCTCTGCGGGCTTCCGGCCCAGCCCCAACCCGGTCTGGGCGGCGGCCCACCCCACGTACTACATCGGCATGGGCCACACCGCCGAGGCCGTTGCCCAGCGTTACGGCATCGGCCGCGAGGCCCAGGACGCCTTTGCCCTCGAGAGCCACCGGCGGGCCGCGGCGGCGATCGACGCCGGGCGCTTCGCCGACGAGACCGTGGCCGTGCCCACGGGCGACGGCACCGCCCTCAACGTGGACGAGGGCGTGCGTCGCGACACCTCCGCCGAACGCCTCGCGGCCCTGCGTCCGGCCTTCGCCCAGGGCGGCAGCGTCACCGCCGGCAACAGCTCGCAGACGAGCGACGGCGCCGCCGCCGTTGTCGTCATGCGGGCACGTACCGCGGACCGGCTCGGGCTGCGGCCGCTCGGCACGCTGCGGTCGTACGCGGTGGCCGGCGTCGACCCGGAGTACATGGGCATCGGGCCGGTCGAGGCGGTGCCCCGCGCCCTTCGCGCGGCCGGCATCCAGGCCGACGACCTGGCCGCGATCGAGCTCAACGAGGCCTTCGCCGCCCAGTCCCTGGCGGTCATCGGCGCGCTCGGCCTCGACCCCGCGCGGGTCAACCCGAACGGCGGCGCGATCGCCCTCGGCCACCCGCTCGGCTGCACCGGCGCCCGCCTGACGGCAAGCCTCCTGTACGAGCTTCGCCGCCGCCGCGCCCCCTATGGCCTCGTCACGATGTGCGTCGGCGGCGGCATGGGCGCGGCCGGCGTGTTCGAGGCCGCCGTCGGATAGGCACTGAGGAGGGGTCCGCATGTCCAGTCCGCACACCGCGACCGATCTCGACCCGCGCCGGGGTGCCGCCTTCCTCCTGGCCGGCTGCACGCCGGCGCAGGTGACGACGCCCGAGGACCTGACCGCCGAGCAGCGGGCGCTGGGCGAACTCGCCGACGCATTCCTTGTCCGCGAGGGCTGGCCGGCGATGCCGGAGCTCGAGTCGAGCCACGACCGCACCCGCCTGCGCCAGCTGATCGGGCGCATGGGCGAGTTGGGCCTTCTCGGCATCGACGTCCCGGCCGCGTACGGCGGCAGCGAGGTCGGCCGGATCGCAGCCACCCTCGTCACCGAGCGGATGGGACCGGCGGGCGGCCTCGCCGTCACCCACGGCGCCCAGAGCGGCCTCGCCACGCCGCCCCTCGTCCTGTTCGGCACCGACGCCCAGAAGGCGCGCTACCTGCCCCGACTGGCATCGGGCGAGTGGGTGGCGGCCTACGCCCTGACCGAGCCCGGTTACGGCTCGGACGCCCTGCACGCGCGCACGACGGCGCGCCCGGCCCCGGACGGCGACGGCTACATCCTGTCGGGCGAGAAGCAGTGGATCACGAACGCCGGCATGGCCGACGTGTTCACCGTCTTCGCCCAGCTCGAGGGCGCGGGCTTTACCGCCTTCCTGGTCGAGCGCACGGCCCCGGGCGTGTCGGTGGGCCGGGAGTACGAGAAGATGGGCCTGTGGTCTTCGTCGACCTGCCCGCTCATCCTCGAGGACGTCCGCGTCGGTCCGGAGGACATCCTGGGCGAGCCGGGCCGCGGCCACGTCGTCGCCCTGGCCGTCCTGGACGTAAGCCGCCTCAATCTCGGCGCGGGCGGCCTCGGCGGCGCCCGGCGCCTGCTCGAACTGTCCGCCCGCTACGCCCAGCAGCGCGTCCAGTTCGGCCGCCCGATCGCCCAGTTCGGACTCATCCGCGAGAAGCTGGCGACGATGCAAACCCGCATCTGGGCGCTCGAGGCCGTCATCTACCGCACCGCCGGCCTGCTCGAGAACGCCCAGGCGAACGGCTTCGCCGCCGACGCGGCGCATGCCGGGGCCGAGTATGCGGCCGAGTGCGCCATCGCCAAGGTCGTCGGCTCGGAGGTCCTGGGCCAGTGCGCGGACGAGGCCGTGCAGATCCATGGCGGGTACGGCTACATGCGCGAGTACGAGGTCGAGCGGGCCTACCGCGACGCCCGCATCCAGCGCATCTTCGAGGGCACGAACGAGATCAACCGGCTGACCGTGCCGGACGTCGTCCTGCGCCGGGCCCTGCGCGGCACCTTGCCCCTGGTTCAGGCGGCCGCGCGCGTCCCGGCGGAGGTGGCGGCGACGCGCCGGCCGGCGTTCTTCGACGGTCCGCTCGAGGCCGAACGCTGGCGGGTCGAGGCGGCGCGCAAGGCGCTTCTCATGGTCAGCGGCCTCGCGTTTGAACGGCTCGGGCCCGCCCTCGCCCAGTCCGAGGAGATGCTCGGTGCCCTGGCCGACATGGCCATCCACCTGTACACGGGCGAGAGCGCCCTGCTGCGGGCGGAGAAGATCGCGGCGGCCGGCGGGAGCGACGCCGACAACGCCGCCGTGTGCGCGACGCTCGCCGTCGACGAGGCGATCGCCGGCCTGCGCGCGCCCGCCGTCCGCGCCGTCGCCCACCTGGAGCAGGGCGACGCCCGCACCCTGGCGCTCGCCGGCCTCGACCGGCTGACCGCCTTCCCGCCGATCGACGCCATCGGACTGCGCCAGCTCCTGGCGGATCGCCTCGTCGGGCCCGTCGCCGCATCCTAGCAGGTCCGGAACGGTGTCCGGCGCGGGCAGCGTGGCAGCGCACGGCAGGACCGCGCCCTGGCGCACCGCGCGAACCGCCGCCGGATCGGCCGCCCCGGGGCGCGCGCCGCGCCGCCCGCGTTGGCGTCATCCGGCCGGCGGGAGGCAAACGGCGACTGCATTGCGAATGCCCGGTAAGCAGTCGACCCGAGCGCTGGGCGCCCCGACGGTCGACCGTCAGGAGTGGTGACCTTGAACAAGAAGCAGCGGGAGGACGAGGCGGCCAAAGAGGCGAGCAAGAAGGCGGCAGCCGCCGAGGAGATGGCGGCCTTGAAGGCGCAGCTCGAGGCGGCCTGGGCGCGTTCGGAGAAGCGCACGGCCGACGACGGCGGACGCGAGCGCGCGGAGGCGGCAAGCGCCGCCGCAGCCGCGGCCCGAACCGAAGCTGCGCGGGCCATCCACGACGACATGGCGGCGCACCGGGAAAGCGCCCAGGCCCCCCGGACGGAGCCGCACGACGACGCGGCACCGCCCGCCAAACCGACCTAGAAGGTCGCAAGGGGCCGAGCGCGCAGCCGTACCGTCCGGACCGCCGTGACGGTACCGGCGCGTGGTCGGCCCCTGTTCCGTCGGCGCCGCGACCGCACGCTCGGGTGCGTTCGCGCGGCATGCGCTGCGCGTGCGTGCCTGCGGCAGTCGCGCGGCGGGCCCGACGCCGCGTGTGTCCTACGCGGCGCCGTGCCGGCTGTGGCGGCCGCCGCCGCCCGCCGGGGCGCCGGCGAGCGGCGCCGCCGTGACCGTGCCGGTGACGCCCGAAGTACCGTGGAAGTTCATCGTCACCTTCAGCGCCAGACCGCCGCCCTGGGGTCGCACCACCGCCGTCAGGACGGTGCCGCGGATCGCCGTGATCGCACCCAGGTAGGTGGCGGAGCCGCCCAGCAGCATCACCTGGCTCGAGTCGACGGACAGGGCGCCGCCGACCGTCGGCACGCCGTCCATCAGGAGCGTGAGGCCGCCGCTGTAGCCGCCGGTCAGGCTGCCGTTCACGTGGACGTCCATGTGCTGGCCGACGGGGTTGGTCGAGACGTAGCCGCTGAACCGCGACACGAACCCGCCCGGCGGCGCCGCCGTCTGCGCTACGGCGAGCGCGATGCGCGCGCCCGCGCCGTGGCCGTCGTTGGCGATCTTGTTCCAGCCGGGGCGAAGCGGTCCGGCGAACATCCACAGGGCGAGCGCCGCCGCCGCGAGAACGCCGAGCGCCGCAAACTCGGGATGGGTGCGCGCCTGCCGCCCCGACGGCGCGACAAGGCGCCAGGACCCGAGCCCCAGCACCGTTGCCACGGCGACGGCGTAGACCGCCCCCCCCCACCAGGTCGCCGTGTCGCTGCCGGTGCCGATTCCGTGCACCGTGGTCAAGGCAAAGACCAGGAAGGTCGCCACGTGCAGGGCGCGCCACAGGCGGTAGCCGATCCACGGTCGCAGCCAGGTGGACAGGATCACCGCCGCCGTCAGGTACAAGGACACGATGCCGAGCGCCATCCACAGCGGCCGGTAGTGGCTCGCGAGCGGCACGAGAACCTCGTTCAGGCGAAACGCCGTGAACGGATCCAGCCAGGCGAGAAGGCCGTGGATCATGCCGAACGCCATCGCGGTCAGGGTGACGAAGTTGTGCAGGTCGTTCGTGACCAGGCGCGGCCAGCGATCGGACCGCCAGCGCATGCTGAGAAGCAGGCCCAGGACGACGGACAGGGTGACGAGCAGGTAGGCGGTAAAGCCGCTCGCCCGCACAAGCTCCCAGGACAGCTGCGTCCAGGACGCTGCCGTCACGCCAGCCGCTGCAGCGTCTGCGGCCAGGCCCCGATCGGCACCGCGGCACCCTCCTCGTCCTGGAACAGTCCGCCCAGGCCCTGCGCCGCCAGCCAGTCGCCGCCGGCCGTCACGCCCCGCACGAACGCCGCCTTGGCCGCCGCCTCGGCGCGGCCGCAGCGGCCCGCAACCACCGTCACGGCCCACAGCCCGGTCGCCACCGGCCGCCCCGTACGGGGGTCGATCACGTGGTGCTGGCGCTCGCCGCCGCGCAGCCAGTGGCGGCGCCCGCGCCCCGTCGTGGCGAGCGCGCCGCGCTCCACGTGGACGGCGTACACAGCCTGCGGCCCCGGCACGGCGATCGTCCACGAGGGCTGGCCCGGCGGCAGGCCGCGAACCGCCAGGTCGCCGCCGGCGTCGAGGAGCGCGTACGGCACCCCGACCCGGGCCAGCGTGTCGAGGGCGCGGTCCACGGCCATGCCCTTGGCGATGCCGCCGAAGTCCAGCCCCACGCCGTAGGGAAGCTGGACGGTGTTCCGGCCGACGTCCAGGCGCACGGCGCGCCAGTCGATGCGCGTGCGCACCCGGCGCAGGGCCGGGCCGTCCGGCGCGACCGCCTCGAACGTACGGTCGTAGCCGGACGCCTCGAGGGCGCGCAGCACGGTCGGATCGAACGCGCCGCCGGTCCAGGCCGCCGCGTGGAGCGCCGCCGCCGTCACCTCGAGGAGAAGCCGGCTCACCCGCACGGCCGCGCCGCCCCGCGCGTTCAGGTAGGCAAGCTCGCTGTCCGGGCGGAACCGGCTGAGCGTGGCCTCCCACTGCTCGAACAGGTCCCAGACGATGCCCGCTGCCCAGGCGTGGGTCTGGGGCAGGAGCACCGACACCTCGGTACCCATCGCCCGCGCCTGTGCCCGCACCATCCCGTCGGGCACCGTCGTCTCAACTGAACGTGGAGCTGGCGGCCGGAGAAGACGAGCCGGCCGGTCCGAAGCCGAACCCGTCCGTCGCGCTGTTGCCCCCGTCGCTTCCACCTCCTCCGAACAGGGGTCGTCCGCCGGCCGCGCCCTTTCCCGTCGGCGGGCCGCCGCCGGCGCTCGACGCGCGCGACGTGACGCCGGTCGCGTGCGACGCCGCCAGGCCGAGAAGACCGCCGAACGACGCCAGCGTCGCCGCCACCAAGAAGCCCTTCAGGCGGCGCAGGCGCGCCCGCGGCGGATCGCCAGGGCCCGGCTCGATCGGCTCCAGCGCCTGGATGGCCGCCACCTCCCTCACCGATGTCTGCCCTCATCATGGCGGGTGCCGCCGAGGACCGGCTTGGAGTCGACTTAGACCTTGGTGAGACTTGCGCACGCCCGCCGGGCAGGACGGCGGACGCGTGCGGCGAAGCCAGTGCGGCCCGTTTCGACCCGGCGGAATGTTTGAAGGAGGCGGACGCGTGCGACTTCTCATCCTCGGCGGTACCCAGTTTCTCGGTCGGCACTTTGCCGACCAGGCGGTCGCCGCCGGCCACGACGTGACCGTGTTCCATCGCGGCAAGACCGCGCCGGGCAGCGTCGCCGGCGCCACCGAGGTTCTCGGTGACCGCGACGGCGGCCTGGGCGCGCTCGGCACGGCCACGTTCGACGCCGTGATCGATACCTCCGGCTACCTGCCGCGCGTCGTACGGCAGTCGGCCGAGGCCTTTCGCGGCCGGACGCCCTACTACCTTTTCGTGTCAACGATCTCCGTCTACGCCGACTTCAGCCGCGCCGGCATCCAGGAGGGCGCTGCGACCATCGTCCTCGACGACCCGGCGTCCGAGGACGTGTCCGCGCACTACGGCGGCCTCAAGGTGCTGTGCGAGCAGGCGGTCCTGGACGTGGTCGGGGCGGAGCGGACCTGCCTCGTCCGGCCCGGCCTCATCGTCGGCCCGCTCGACCCCACGGACCGGTTCACCTACTGGCCGATGCGCCTGGGCCGGCCCGGACCCGTGCTCGTGCCGGGCCGCCCCGGCCAGCGCGTGCAGTGGATCGACGTGCGCGACCTCGCGGCCTGGATGCTGCGCCTGGCCGAGGCCGGCACGACCGGCGTGTTCAACGCCACCGGGCCGGCCACGCCGTGCACCTTCGGCGCCTTCCTCGAGGGGACGATGGACGCGCTCGGGCGCCACCCCCGCCTCGTGGCCGCCGACGAGACGTTCCTCCTCGACAGCGGCGTCGCCCAGTGGATGGACCTGCCGATGTGGCTGGCGGCACAGTCGAACATGGACGGCATGCTCAAGGCCGACATCCGGGCCGCGCTGGACGCCGGCCTGACCCTGCGGCCGCTCGGCGAGACCGTGCGCGACACCGCGGCCTGGGCGCAGACCGCCGGTCGCTGGCGCTCCCGCACCACCGGCCTTCGCCCGGCCCGCGAGCGCGAACTCCTCGCCGCCCACCGGGACGGGGTCGCCGCGAAGGCCTAGCGGCCTAGGCCGGCGCGGGCGTGCCCGCCCGGCCGACGAGGATGATGTCCATCTCCGGCGCGGCCCGCTGCAGCGCCTCGAGCAGGGACGGCCGGAACAGCCGGGCGCGGCCGGTGCCGCGGACCGACACGCCCATGACCAGACTCGTGATGCGATGGCTCGTCACGAACTCCAGCAGCTGCTCGTAGACGTTGCCGTCGAGCAGGTGCACCTCGGCCTCGAGGTCGCGCGCCAGGGTGAGCGCGGCCTCGAGTTCGCGTTCGTCGGGCACCTCGCGGCGCTGGCTGGACGAGCGCACGTGGCAGACGTGGAACTCGCCGCCCATCCGGGATGCCAGGCGAAAGCCGCGCCGGACCAGGCGGCGCGCCTGCGACTCGGCCGCCAGGGCGACGAGGATCCGGTCGCGCGCCCCCCACGTCCCCTCGATGCGCCGCTCATCCAGGTAGCGCCGCAGGCGGTCGTCGGCGTTGTCGGCCAGGGCCCGCAGGGCGAGCTCGCGCAGGGCGGTCAGATTGCCCGTGCGAAAGAAGTGCTCCTTGGCCCGCGCCGCCACGGCCGGGGTGTAGATCTTGCCCTCGTCCAGGCGGGCGAGCAGCTCCTCGGGCGACAGGTCGACGAGGCGAATCTCGCTCGCCTTGGCGAGGACGGTGTCCGGCACGGTCTCGCGCACGCGCACGCCGGTCATCTCGAACACCGCGTCGTTGAGCGACTCGAGGTGCTGGACGTTGAGGGTCGTGTGGACGTGGATGCCGGCCCGGATGAGGAGCTCGACGTCCTCGTAGCGTTTGGCCCGCTCGCCGCCGGGCACGTTGGCGTGGGCGAGCTCGTCGACGAGCAGCACCTCCGGCCGGCGCTCCAGCGCCCCCAGCACGTCGAGATCCTCCCAGGCCTTGCCCCGGTAGTCGCTGCGAAGCGGCGCCAGCATGGGAATGCCCTGGAGGACGGCCTCCGTGTCGGCGCGGCCGTGCGTGTCGATCGTGCCGGCGACCACGTCGAGGCCGGCGGTCAGCATCCGGTGGGCCTCCTCGAGCATGGCGAAGGTCTTGCCCACGCCGGGGGCGAGGCCGAGGAAGATCTTCAGGTGCCCGTTCGTCAGGCGCTGGATCCGGCGCAGGAGGACGTCGGGATCGGGACGGCGGTAGATCGACAGCGGATCGCGTGCCGGGGCGCCCTGCCCGGTCGCGTCGGTGGCGTCTGCCAGGCCGCACTCCTCCTCTCGCGCCCTAGGCTACCGCGCCGGGCATCAAGATGGCGTAAGGGTCGCCTCTTCGGTCGCGTCCGGGAAGCGGTACCCGACCCCGACCTCGGTCACGAGGTAGCGCGGCGACGCCGGATCGGGCTCGATCTTGCGCCGCAGCTGGCGGACGAAGACGCGCAGGTACTGGACCTCGGCGCCGTACTCGGGCCCCCAGACGTGCTGCAGCAGGGCGCGATGGGTGACGACGCGGCCGCGGTGCACGGCCAGGTAGGCGAGCACGTCGAACTCCTTGGCGGTGAGGTGCACGGGCGCCCCCGCGACCTCGACGCGCCGGCGCAGGAGGTCGACGCGCAGGTCCCCGACCGCGACCACGGGCGGGCCGACCTCGTCGCGCGCCCGGCGCAGGGCGGCCCGCACCCGGGCGAGGAGCTCGGCCACGCCGAACGGCTTCACCAGGTAGTCGTCCGCCCCGACGTCGAGCGCCTCGACCTTGGTCCGCTCGGCGTCGCGCACGGACAGGACGATGATCGGCACCTGCGACCAGGCGCGAAGCCGCTCCACCAGGCGCACGCCGTCCATGTCGGGCAGGCCCAGATCGACAACCACCAGGTCGGGCGCCTGGGCGGCAGCCGCCGCTAGGCCCTCGCCGCCGGTGGCCGCCCCCTCGACGACGTAGCCCTGCGACCCCAGGGCCGCCCGCAGGGCGCGCCGGATCTGCGGCTCGTCGTCGATGACGAGGATGTGCGGCGCGCTCACGATGCCCTCGCCATCCGTCCGGGGTCGGGCGCCAGGGCCGGCAGGCGCAGGGTGAAGACCGCGCCGCCCGCCGGCCCGTCGCGGTAACCGACGTCGCCGCCGTGCGCCCGGGCCAGGGCACGCGAGATGGTCAGGCCCAGGCCCGTGCCCGACGGCCGCTCCGCGCCCGCCGCCGGCACCCGGTAGAAACGCTCGAACACCCGCTCCACCTCCGGCGGGGCGACGCCCGGCCCGAGGTCGGCGACGGCGAACGCGACCGCCGCCGCCTCGCCGCCGCCGTCCGCGTCACCCCGGACGCTGAGGCGCACCGGCGCCGCCGCCGGGCTGTACTTGAGCGCGTTGTCGAGGAGGTTCGCCAGCGCGATGCCGCACAGGCCGAGGTCGGCGCCCACGAGCGGCAGGGCAGGCGCCACCTCGACCTCGATCCGGGCCCGGTCGGCGGCGCGTCCCAGGTGGCGCATCGCCGCCGCCACCACCTCCTGGGGCTCGACCGGATCGGCGCGCAGGACGAGCGAGCCGGCCTGCACCTCGGACATCGCCAGGAGGTTGCGGATCCGGTCGTTCAGGCGCTCACTCTCCTCGTCGAGGCTGGCCAGGAGCTCGCCGCGCGCCGGCTCGTCGCGCCACACCTCGGCCCGCATGAGGGCGGTCGCGGCCAGCTGGATCGTCGCGAGCGGCGTGCGCAGTTCGTGCGACACGCTCGACAGGAGCGCGCTCTGGAACGACTCGCGCTCGCGCGCCGCGGCGGCCTGGGCAAGGTCGCGGGCGGCGAAGGCCCGGTCGAGCGCGGCGGCAGCCAGGGAGGCGGCGGCGGACACCATCTCGGGCTCGCGCACGGGCGGCGCGACGGCGAGGGCGGCGGTCACCTGCCGGGCCGGAATCGGTACCACCCACGGACCGGCCGCGGGGCGTACCGACGGCGCGACCTGGGCGGCCCAAGGCGCCCCGGCGAGGGCGGCGGCATCGCCGAACACCCCCGCCTCCGCCCCGCCTTCGAGGCGGATCGCGCATGCCGTCGCGCCCAGGGCCTCGCCGCAGGCGCGGGCCACCGCCGCCGCCACCGCCACCGGACCATCCCCCGCCTCGGCCGAGGCGGCGGCGTAGAGGCGTTCGGTGAGGGCCAGCAGCGCCCGCGTCGTCGCCTCCCGCCGCAGTGCCTCGCGGGTGCGCAGGCGGGCGCGGCCGACGAGCTGGCCGGCGACGACCGCCACGACGAGGAACGCGAACAGGGCGAACCAGTTCTCCGGGTTGGCGATCGTCAGCGTGCCCAGGGGAGGGAGGAAGAACATGTTGAGCGCGAAGGTGGCAAGGACCGACGCGAGCGCACCGGTCCAGACGTCGCTCGCCGTGGTCGCGGCGAGGACGACGAGCAGGTAGACGAGCGCCGCGTCGGTGGGCGTGTCGGCAAGGGCCAGGGCGCGAACGCCCCAGGTCACGCCGCCGACGGCCGCGAGCACGCCCCCGGCCTGCACCAGCCGTGCCCCCGCCCCGCCCCGCGAACCGACCGTCTTCCCGCCCCCTTCCGACCCGTTCTACCACAAACGCGGCGCAGCCGGCGCCTCAGGCGCCGCCGGGCCGCAGTCTGCGCGTCGTGGCCAGCGCGACCGCGGTCAGGGCCAGGGCCACCGCCGCGCTGACGGCGTAGCCGCCATGGATCGCCTGGGTGAAGGCGAGGCCGACGGCGCGGGCTACGGCCGCGCCGTGCGGGCCGAGCGCCTTCTCCTGGGCGCCGGCCGCCGCGCCGCGCGACGCCTGGGCGGCGATGCGGGCGGTGACCGCCGGGGGCAGGCCGAGGCGCGCCACCTGTCCGGGCAGGAGGGCGCGGAACCGGGTGGTCGCGATCGACCCCAGGATCGCAACGCCCATCACCGAGCCGACGTTTCGCGCCGTCGAGGCGACGGCGGCGGCCGCCCCTGCCCGGTCGGGCGGCATGCCCGAGACGGCGGCGTTGGTGATCGGCGGGTTGACCAGACCCGAGCCCAGGCCCATGCAGACGAACGCGACGAACAGGTAGGAGGACCCCGACGCCGGCGCGACCCGCGTCAGGAGGACCATGCTGGCGGCGAAGAACAGGCCGGCCAGGACGAGGGGCAGGCGCGGCCCGATCCGCCCGGTGAGCTGGCCGGACAGCGGGCTGACGAGGGCGATCACGCCCGTTGCGGGCAGCGTGTACAGCCCCGCCTGGAGCGGCGTCAGCCCCCGCACCTCCTGGAGGTACAGGGTGTTCAGAAAGATGAAGCCGGTGAGGATGACAAACGCCATCACGGCCATCGCGGCGGCGCCGCTGAACGACGGGTTGCGAAAGAACCGCATGTCGAGAAGCGGTGCGGCCACGCGCAGTTCGGCCGCGACAAAGGCGACGAGCGCGGCGGCGGCGGCGGCAAACAGGACGAGGATGCGCGTCGACCCCCAGCCGTCGACCGGAGCCTCGATCAGGGCGTAGGTGACGAGCGCGAGGAAGGCGATCGCGAGACCCTGGCCGACGAGGTCGAGGGGCCGCGCGCGGGCGGCGCGCGACTCGGCCACGAACACGGCGGCCATGACGAAGGCGACGGCGCCGATGGGCAGATTGACCCAGAAGATCGCCCGCCAGTCGATCGCCTGGACGAGAAGGCCGCCGATCACGGGCCCCGACGCCGTGGCCAGGCCGGAGATGCCGCCCCAGACGCCGATCGCCGCCGCCCGCTCGCGTGGCTCGGTGAAGGTGTTCGCGATGATCGCGAGCGTGCTCGGGGTGAGCATCGAGCCGCCCGTCGCCTGCAGCATGCGAAACGCCACGAGCCAGCCCAGCGAGGGCGCCAGGCTGCACAGGAGCGAGCCCAGGCAGAAGATCGTGAGGCCGACCTGGAACACGCGCCGCCGGCCGAACCGGTCACCCAGCGAGCCGGACAGGAGGAGAAGGCTCGCCAGCACGAGCACGTAGGCGTCGACGATCCACTGCAGGTCGGCGAACGTGGCCCCGAACTGGCGCTGGATCGAGGGCAGGGCAACGTTCACGACCGTCGAGTCCATCACGACCATGAACAGGCTGGGGCTGCACGCCACCAGCGTCAGGGTGCGCCGATCGGGGCGCGCCCTGACGCCTTCGGCGGCAGCCGCCGGGTCCGGCGGCCTCGCCATCGCCTGCCTCCTTCGCTGCGACGCCTACGGTAGGATGCGCACCGCGCCGCCGGTGGCGCTGGCCAGCCGGGCCCCGTCGAGGACCCGCTGGACGCGCAGGCCCTGGGCGAGGTCGGGCAGGTCGGCGCTCGCCTGCGCGTCACCGTCGAGCGCCGCCGCGAACCGGTCGAGCAGCTTCATGAACGGCGGCGTGCGCACGTCGGGGTCGGCGCCGGGCAGCGCCGGCGGGGGCGGCAGGGTACCCACCTCGACCGCGCGCGGCTGTGCGCCCGCCTGGGCCACGTGCACCTGGCCCTGGCCGTCGAGGCGCACCGCGCCGGCGTCGCCGAGGACATCCCAGGTCTCGCCGAAGCCGCCCCCGGCCAGGCTGAAGGTGATGGTCGCGATGGCGCCCGAGGCGAACTGGAGGAATACGACGTAGCTGTCCTCGGCACTCACCCGCTCGCTGCCGCCACCGGCGGCCGGGCGGTGGGCCGCGACCGCGCGCAGGTCCGCCCAGACCCGGACGATCTCCTCGCCGACCAGCCAGGAGACGCCGTCGATGTAGTGGGACGCGGTCGCGCCGAGCATCCCGCCGGCGGTCTCGGCGCGGGCGAGCCAGCCGACCTCCGCCCGGGACATCCCGGCCAGGCCCGGGCTGTGGATCGTGGCGTGGACGGCGAGAATCCGTCCGACCGCACCGGCCCGGAGCTCGTCCTTCACCGCCAGGCGCCCGGGGGCGAAGCGGAACTCGTGGCAGATTGCCCCCAGCCGTCCGGCCAGACGGGCAGCCTCGAGGATCTGGCCGGCCTCACGGGCGTCGAACGCGGTCGGCTTCTCGAGCAGGATGTGGCGCCCGCGCTCGAGCGCCCGCAGCGCCACCGGCGCGTGCATGTGCGGGGCGGTCGCGATCGAGACGACGTCGACGTCGGCCTCGTCGACGAGCGCCTGCCAGGTTTCGTAGGCACGCGCACCGGCCTGCCCGGCGACCCGCGCCGCGGTGCCCGGCCGCGCGCCCGCCACGGCCACGAGCTCGAATCGGTCGTGGGCATGAAACGCGGGGGCATGCACCTTGTGTCCGAACCCCATGCCGACAATGCCGACCCGGTACCGATCCTTCACGACCCTACCTCCCAGGCATGTGCTCCAGGCGACCCGGTCGCCATGGTTCCCCCATTCCTTCGGGGCCGGACGCGCGTGTCCTGTGCGGGGCCGGCGGGCAGCACCTATGGCGAGACGGGCCAGGCGACCGGGCTCGGCGTGGTTGCCAAGGTCCTCGGCCGCGACCGCCTCGTCGCCCTCGGGGCGGCGCGCGCCCGCGTCCTCGCCGGCTGAGACAGGAAGGGCGCCACGCCAGGGCGAAGTCGCGCCGCCGAAGGGGACGACCGAATCTTCGGCCCGGCTCCGACCCGTCGCCGAGAGAAGGGACCCGTGCACGATGTCCGTCCAGCCGTACAGCGTTCCCGATCGGGCCGCGGCTCGCGTCGAGGTGTTCCGCCTCGCCTACGCGATCCAGACCGGCGACGCCGACGCCCTGGAAGGCGTTGCCGCGCTCACCGCCCGCGCCCGCCAGGAGGGCTGGCCGGAGGTCGAACGCGTCGGGCTGTTCGCGCGCGCCGTCCACAGCTGGTACCACCGGGACCCGGAGACGGCGGCCGCGCTGGAGGCCCTCCTCGACCGGGCGGTCGCGGACGGCGACCACGTCCTGAGCGCCCTGGCCCTGGCGATGCGCGGCGACCGTGCCAACATCGGCGCCTCGCCGGCGCTCGTGGCGGCGGGCGAGGCCGACCTGGCCCGTGCCGTCGTGATGCTCGAGAAGCCGGGCGGCGGCGCCCTCGAACGCATCACCGCCCATACCGCGTGCGGCATCGGCCTGTACGGACGCTCGCTGTTCGAACTGGCCGAGGACCAGTGGGCGGCGGCCCTCGCCGCTGCCGAGTCCATCGCCCCCGGCACGGTCGACTTCCTCGTCTCCCCCGTCCTGTTCAACCGGGCGGAAATGCAGGTGTCCTGGGCGTGCATGCTCTACCAGCTGGACGACGCGCAAGGCCTGGCCGAACGACGCCGCATCGGGTCGGCGGCGATCGCCGCCGCGGCCGTGCTCGAGATGCCGGACGTGTGGCGCGACGAGCTGCGTGCCCTCGACCTGTTGCTGGCCGCGATCTCGGGCGATGACGTCGGCGCGACGGCGCGCGCCCGCCTGACCCCGGTGACCGCCTCGGCCGCGGGGCGCCGCTGGCTCGGCTACCTCCACCTGGCGGCCGCCGTCGCGGACGGCCGCGCGAACCGCTCGGGCGCGAGCGTCGCCGCCCGCCTCGCGACCGCCGCCCTGGACCCGGCCAGCCAGCCCCAGGCCTACGACCTGGCCCTCTTCTGCGCCGCCGAGCGGGAGACCCGCGGCGGCGCCGGCGCGGGGCTGCGCTACGGCCAGCGCCAGCTCGCCGAGTACTGGAGCAACCGCCTCGCCCATCTCGAGGCGGTCCGGGCGCGCATCGGCGCCGAGCGCCTGTCCTCCGCGTACGCGCTCGTGAGCCGCCATGCCAGCACCGACGACCTCACGGGCATCGGCAACCGGCGCTCGCTCGACGGCTACCTCGACGATCTCGTCCGGCGGGGCGCGACGGGAATGGCCCTTATCGTCCTGGACGTGGACGACTTCAAGCGGGTGAACGACCGCTACGGGCACCCCGCCGGCGACGAGGTGCTGGTCTGCGTGGCGCGCGTGCTGGCCCGAAGCATCCGCGCCACCGACCTCGCGGTGCGCATCGGCGGGGACGAGTTCGCCCTGGTCCTGGCCGACGCCGACGTCGACACCGCCTACGCGCGCGCCGGCGCCCTCTTGCGCGAGCTGGGCCGCCTGCGCTTCGAGGCGATCGACCCGGGGCTGCGGCTGGGCCTGAGCGCCGGCGTCGCGGCCGGGCCGCCGGGCGCGTTCGACGCGGTCCGGGCCCAGGCCGACGCCGCCCTGTACACGGCCAAGGGCGGTGGCGGCGGCCTCGTCGAGGGGAGCCGCGTGGCCCGGCCGATCCGCGACTGACCCGGCCGGGACACGGGACGAACGTTCGGGCGCTGCACCGGCGCGGCGCGCCGCCTAGCGGTCGGCGCCGCGAGGCCGCCGCACGCCCAGCGTCCGGGCGAGGGCCACGAACGGCTCGAGCGAGGCCGGGCTCGAAAGCGCCTCCGGGCTGACCACCCGATCGGGCGGTTCGCCACGCAGGATGCGCCGGACCGGCACCTCCACCCGCTTGCCGTTCAGGGTGCGCGGCACCTCGGCCACGGCGACGATCTCGTCCGGCACGTGGCGGGGGGACAGGGCTTCGCGCAGGCGCCGGCGCAGCTCGCCGCGCAGCCGCTCGTCGAGGGCGACTCCCGGCGCCGGCGCCACGAACAGGTACATGCGCGAGGCGCCGCCAAGCCCCTCGAGGTCCACGACAAGGCTGTCCGCGACCTCGGGCACGGCGTCCACGACCCGGTAGATCTCGGCGCTGCCGATGCGCACGCCGTGCCGGTTGAGCGTGGCGTCGGAGCGGCCGTGGATGACAAACCCGCCCGATCGCGTCCGCCGCGCCCAGTCGCCGTGGCGCCAGACGCCCGGGAAGTGGGCGAAGTAGCTGTCGCGCAGGCGCGCGCCGTCCGGGTCGTTCAGGAGGGCCACCGGCATCGACGGCATCGGCCGGGTAACGACGAGCTCGCCGGGCTCGTCGAGGAGCGGCCGGCCGTTCCCGTCGACCACGTCCGCGGCGACGCCCAGCAGGGGCCCTTGAAACTCCCCCGCCCGGACCGGCGCGAACGGGTTGGCGCCGAGGAGGCCGCTGCACACGTCGGTGCCGCCGCTCAGGTTGCTCAGCGCGATGTCCGGCGCCACCGCCCGGTACACCCAGGCGAACGCCTCGGCAGCCACCGGCGAGCCGGTCACGCCGAGCGTGCGCAGCGCCGCCAGGTCCGCCTCGTCGCGCGGCCGCGCGCCGGCCTGCATGCTGGCCGCCAGGTAGGCGGCGCTGGTGCCGAGGAAGGTCACGCCCTCCTCCCCCGCCCAGCGCCACAGACGCGACGGATCCGGGTACCCCGGCGCGCCGTCGTAGAGCATCGCCGTACAGCCCAGAAGCAGGCTCGAGACGACGACGTTCCACATCATCCAGCCGGTCGTCGTGAACCACGCGAAGCGGTCGCCCGACCGCAGGTCGAGGTGGAGCGCCTGCTGCTTGAGGTGTTCCAGGAGCATCCCGGCATGGCCGTGCACGATGCCCTTGGGCGGACCCGTCGTGCCGGACGAGTACAGCACCCAGAGCGGGTGCTCGGCGGCGACGGGCATGAACCGCGGCGCGGCATCCGACGAAGTCGCGCGCGACCAGGGCACGGCGTCCGGCAGCCCGGCGCCGCCGTCCCAGGTTCCCAGGACGTCGACGCACACCGCCCGGCGAAGCCCCGGCAGGGAGCGTGCCAGCCGCCCGACGGCCTCGCGCCGGTCGTGGCGTCGTCCGGCGTACACGTAGCCGTCGGCGGCCACCAGCACCTGGGGATCGAACTGGCGCAGCCGGTCGGTGGCGCTGGCCGGCCCGAAGTCCGGCGAGCACTGGGACCAGGTGGCGCCCAGGGCGGCGGTGGCGAGGAAGGCCACGATCGCCTCGGGGATGTTCGGCAGGTAGCCGGCCACCCGGTCGCCCGGGCCGACCCCCTGGTCGACGAGCCACGCCTCCAGGCTGCCGACGGCGGTGTGCAGCGCGCGCCAGCTGAGTTCCCGCCTGCCCGTCGCCTCCGAGAAGGCCACGATCGCCGGGCTGTCGTCGGGCGGGTGGCGCAGGCAGTGCTCGGCGTAGTTGAGGCGCGCGCCGGGAAACCACCGCGCGCCCGGCATCCGGTCGTCGGCCAGGACACGCTCGTACGGCGCTGCGGCGCGCACGCCGAAAAACCGCCAGATCGAGGCCCAGAACCCCTCGAGGTCGGCCACGGACCAGGCGTGAAGCTCGCCGTAGCTGCCCAGCCGGCGCCCCTCGCCGGCCAGAAACGCCAGGTAGCGCTGCATCTCGCTTGTCGCCTGGCGTGCCGGCGAGGGCCGCCAGACCACCTCGCCCTCCACCGCCGCCTGCCCTGGTTCGGACGGGTCCGGCACCGGCCCACCCCCTGGCCCGCAGGTTCCCCACGCCTCGCTCCGGGCCCTGTCGGCGTGGGCGCATCCGCGCCCGCGGGCGGCAGCAACCTAACCGGGCCGGGCAGCGAGCCCGGCAGCCGGCAAAGGGGGCTGGGCGGGTGGCGACCCAGATCGAGGCGCATCGCGTGTCGGCGCGCAACAGCTGGTCGGGACGGGTGGACAAGGTCAAGGTCGAGGCCGATGGCGTCATGGCCGAGGTGGTGCTGGACTGCGCGGGAACCCAGGTGGTCGCCGCGATCACGGCCGAGTCGGCCCGGCGGCTCGGCCTGCGCGAGGGCGACACGGCGATGGCCGTGGTCAAGGCGACGGACGTGATCATCGCCCGCTAGGCGGCGTCGGGGACGGCGACGGCCGGCGGGGGGCTCCCCGGCGGCCGTCGGCGTGCCGGGCCGTGCGTCCGCGTTCGGCCGGTCTAGTTCCGCGTGGTGCCGGCCGCCAGGAGGGTATCCCAGCCGTGGCGCCGCAGCACCGGCCCGATCCGCCCCGCCGCCTCCGCCAGCCGGTCGGCGGGCTCGGTGAGGGCAATGCGGACGTAGCCGTGACCCTCCCGGCCGAACCCCTCTCCCGGCGCGACGACGACATCCGCCTCGGCCAGGAGGGTGTCGGCGAACGCCTGGCCGGCAACACCCGGCGGCACCGCGGCCCAGGCAAAGATCGACCCCGCCGGGGGCCGCAGGGCCCATCCCGCCTCGGTCAGCGCCGTGACCAGGACGTCGCGTCGCGCCTCGTAGATCCGGCTGCGCTCGGCCGCGTGGGCGTCCATCTCGGGCGAGAAGGCAAGCGCGGCCGCCTCCTGCACGGCACCGAACGGCCCGCAGTGCAGATGGTCCTGAAGCCGCTCGAGGTGCCCGACGACGTCGGCCCGCCCGGCCATGACGGCGATCCGCCAGCCGGCCATGGAGTGCGACTTCGACAAGGTGACGATCTCTACGCCCGCCTCGACCCCGCCCGGCCGGGCCAGGAGCGAGACGGGCGGGCGGCCGTCGAACCGGATCTCGCCGTAGGCCCAGTCGTGGACGATGACGGCGCCGCTCGCGCGGGCGAACGCCACCGCCTCGTCCATCGCCGCGGCGGTGGCGGCGGCGCCGGTCGGGTTGTGCGGGTAGTTCAGGTAGGCGAGGCGGACAGGCGCCGACACCTCGCGCCAGTCGGGCAGGTAGTCGGCCCGCGCGCGCAGCGGGATCGGCACGGCGCGGGCCCGGGCGAGGGCGACGCCGGACAGGTAGTCGGGGTAGCCGGGATCGGGCAGGGCCACGGCCTCGCCGGGGTCCACCAGGGCAAGGGGCAGCTCGCCGAGGATCACCTTGGCGCCGATGCCGACCGCGATCTCGCGGGCGGGGTCGAGGACGACGCCGAAGCGCCGCGCGTACCAGGCGGCGGCCGCCTCCTTGAGCGTGGCAAGGCCCCGGAACGGCGTGTACCGCTGCAGCTCCGGCCGGGCCGCGGCGCGGGTCAGGGCATCGACCAGGGGCGCCGGCGTCGGCACGTCCGGGTTGCCCTGGCCGAGGTTGATCACGTCGCGACCCTCGCGGCGGCGGGCCGCGGCCTTCTCCACGAGGGCGGCGAAGAACTGGTCGGGCAGCGCGGCGAGAAGCCGCGACGGGGGTACAGGCGCCATGGCAGCGGCGGGCTCCCGCCGGGTCACCTCCCTACGGCGGCGATGGCCGTCGGTCGGGCGCAAGGCTTCTCCGCCCTCGCCCCCCCGGCCTGCCCGGGCACGCCCCGGGACAGGGACAGTTGGTTCCCCTGGGCAGCCCTGGTACCTTGGAGCCATGAGTGCTCGCGGTCCCACCTCGCGCCGTCCAAGCTGGCGGGCCCGCTCCCTCGGCCTGTGGCACCACATCGTCGGACGTCCCCTGCGTGCCGACGAGTTGTCCCACGAGGAGATCAGCGCGCCCGAGGGGCTCGCCGCCCTCAGCCTGGACGCCCTCACGTCCGTGGCCTACGGCCCCCAGGCCCTGATGCTGGTGCTCGTCACCGCGGGCGTCGGCGCCCTGCGCTTCGCCCTGCCGGTCACGATCGCGATCGTCGTCCTGCTGGCCCTGCTCGTCCTGTCCTACCGCCAGGTCATCGACGCCTACCCCATGGGCGGCGGTGCGTACGCGGTGTCGCGGGAGAACCTCGGCGACGGCTGGTCGCGCCTTGCCGGCGCCGCCCTCATCGTCGACTACGTCCTCACCGTTGCCGTGTCTGTGGCGGCCGGCGTCGCCGCCCTCACGTCGGCATTTCCCGCGCTCGCCGGCTGGACCGTCCCGCTCGGCCTCTTCATGGTTGCCGTCATCACATGGCTCAACCTGCGCGGCGTGGGCGAGAGCGCTCGCGCCTTCCTCCTGCCTACGTTCGTCTTCATCGTCGGCATCCTGGCCGTGATCGCGGTGGGCCTCGTCCACCCCATGGGCGGAGCCGGGGCCGGCGCGGCGGGCCGGGCGGTCCCCGCCGGGGCCGTGCCGGCCGTCGGCGCCTTCCTCCTGCTCAAGGCGTTCGCCGCCGGCACGAGCGCCCTCACCGGCGTCGAGGCGATCGCCAACGGCGTTCCCCTGTTTCGCGAGCCGCGGGCCGAGCGCGCCAAGCAGACCGAACTGTGGCTGGGGATCCTCCTCGGCACGATGCTCCTTGGCCTCGCCACGCTCGCCATCCGCTTCCACGTCGACCCGGGCCGGTCGGAAACCGTCCTCAGCCAGGTCATGGGCGCCGCCATCGGCCGCTCCTGGCCCTACTACGTCGTCGCCATGTCGGTCACGGCCGTCCTCGGCCTCGCCGCCAACACCTCCTACGGCGGCCTGCCGATCCTGCTCAGCCTGCTCGCGCGCGACCACCTGGCGCCCCACCTGTTCAACCTGCGCGGCGACCGGTACGTGTTCCAGTGGGGCATCTGGGTCCTGACCGCGCTCGCCTCCCTCCTTCTGGTCGTGTTCCGGGGCAACACCGATGCGCTCGTCTCGCTGTTCGCGATCGGCGTGTTCATCGGCTTCACCCTGTCCCAGGCCGGCATGGTCGTGCACTGGTCCAAGGTCCGCACCCACCGCTGGATCGCGCGCGCCGCCGTCAACGGCGTCGGCGCCGTCGCCACCGGCATCGCCACGCTCGTCTTCGTCGTGGCCAAGTTCGGCGAGGGCGCCTGGGTCGTGGTCGTGGCCATCCCGCTGCTCCTCATCACCTTCCGCGCCATCCGCGCCTACTACACCCGCCTGGGCAGGGCGCTCGCCGTCGGCCACATCCCGCCCACGCCCCAGCCGCATGAGGGCGTCGTGGTGGTGCTGGTGAACGGGGTCAACCGCGCCACCGCCATCGCCCTGTCCGAGGCCCTGTCCCAGAACCGTCGGGTGATCGCCGTGAGCGTCGTCTTCTCCGCCGCCGAAGAGCGCGCCCTCGACGAGGCGTGGGCGAACTGGAACCCGGGCGTGCGCCTCATCACCCTGCGCTCCGAGTACCGGTCGATCGTGCGCCCGATCCTTCGCTTTCTCGATTCGGTCGACGTGCGCGGCCAGGAGAGCGTTCTCGTCCTCATCCCCGAGGTCGTGCCCCGCACGGTCTGGCAAGCCCTCCTGCACAACCAGATGGGGGCGATCCTCCAGCGCGCCTGCCGCAACCAGGCCGGCTACACGGTCGCCCGGCTGCCCATCCGCTTGCCGGAGGCCTAGGCGTCCCGGCGCGGGCCGGGACGGTCCGCGCGCAGGGCCGGCGCGGGCTGGCGAGGAATCCCAGGCGCAGGGCCACACACGGCCGCCGCCAAGCGGCGGCGCGGAGGCTTGACGGTGCGGCGCTCGCGGTGGTGGACGCGCGACCTCTTCATTCTGTTTGGCGGCCAGTGGGTCTCTCAGCTGGGCAACAACCTGTTCGACCTCGCCCTGTACTGGTACGTCCTCGGCCAGACCGGCAAGGCCTCGAGCCTGGGACTGGTCGGCGTGGCGGTCGGCATCCCGGCCGTTCTGGGGCTGTTCGCCGGCGTGTTCGTCGACCGCTACGACCGCCGCTGGCTCATGATCCTGGCCGACGCCGGCCGGGCGGCAGTGGCCGGGGCGCTTGCCCTCCTCGCCGCCGCCGGCCTGCTCTCGGTGTGGCTGGCGGTGGCGCTCGTCATGCTGCTCACGATGGTCGGGCAGCTGTTCTCGCCCGCCTTCACCGCCCTCCTGCCCAGCCTCGCCGCACCCGACGACCTGCCCGCGGTGAACGGCGCGGCGGCCGCGACGTCGAGCCTGGCCGGGCTGCTCGGCACCTTCGGCGGCGGCATCGCCCTCGCCGCCCTGGGTCCGGTCCTCCTGTTCGGCCTGAACGCCGTCAGCTTCGCCGTTTCGGTCGCCAGCCTGCTCCTGGTCCGCCTGCCCGGTTCCGGTCGCCCGCCGCCGACGCCGGGCGGCGGCGACTACCTCGCCGAGCTGCGCGCCGGCGTCGGCATCGTGTTCGGCCAGCGCTTCGCCCGCACGATGATCGGCGGCGCCGTGGCGACCAACTTCGCCCTCCAGGCGTTTAACGTCCTCGCGGCCTACTGGATCCGCCACGTCCTGCATGGAAGCGCCTTTGCCTTCGGCCTGTACGGCGGCGCCGTCACGGTAGGGGCCCTGGCCGGCGGCCTGGCCGTCGCCCGGCTGCCGCGCGACGTCTCGCCGCTTCGCCTCGTCGGTCTCCTGATCGCGGTGGTCGGCGCGGCCATGGCCGCGATCGGCCTCTTCCCCAGCCTCGCGGTCAGCTTCGCCGGCATGTTCGTGATGGGCGGCGCGGCGCAGCTCGCCACGACCAAGGTCTTCATCGAGCTCCAGCGCCGCGTCGACCCGTCCCTGCACGGGCGGGTGTTCGGCGCCTTCGGCTCGCTGGCCGCCGCCTCCAACCCGGTCGGTGCGGCCGTGTTCGGCGGGCTGTCCGGCCTGTTTCCCGTCGGCGCGATCTTTGTCGGCGCGGGCGCCTGGGTGGCCGCGGCCGGCGGATCGCTGGCCCGCGCCGCCCGGGGTGCCGAGCTCCCGGACACACAGACGCCGGCCCCGGTGGCCGGCGTCTCCTGAGCGACCCCGGCCTCAGGCCGGGGCGGCGCTCGCCGCGGGCAGACGGTCGAGAAAGGCCTCGATCTGGCGGAACCGGTCGACCCGGTGGGCGAGGTCGGCCGAGCCGTGGCCCTGGGCGCCGAGCTCGTGGTACTCGAAGTCGCGCCCCTCGACCCGGCCCAGTTCGACCAGACGGTCGCGAAACCGCCTCGCCTGGGCGATCGGGCAGCGCGGGTCGTTCAGCCCGTGCAGGATGAGGATCGGCGCGCGGAGCCGGTCGGCCTCCCAGATCGGCGAGGAGACCCGGTAGCGCTCCGGCACCTCCTCCGGCGAGCCGCCGAACAGCCGGTGCAGCAGGTGGCGGAACTGCGGCATCGACTCGCCGTACATGTGGGCCCAATCGGTGATCCCGACCATCGCCACGCCGCCCGCCCACAGTTCCGGGAAGTGGGTGAGCTGGCGATAGGTCATGTAGCCGCCGTAGCTGCCGCCGCCACAGACGATCCGCCCCGGGTCGACGTCGGGGTCGGCGGCGAGCAGGCGCGCGCCCGCCGCGACGTCACGGGCGTCGCCGCCGCCGATGTCGCCTTGGTTTGCCTCCATGAACGCCTTCCCGTACCCGGTCGAGCCGCGGTAGTTCACCTCGAGTACGGCGTAGCCCCAGCTGGCGAACAGTTGGATCGACGGGTTGAACTCGGCCGTACTCTGCGACGTCGGGCCGCCGTGTACCCAGACTACGCCGCCCAGCCGCTCCCCCGGCTCGGCCTCGGGCTTGTACAGGAGGGCGTGGATCGACCCGCCGTCGGTCTCGAGGGTGACGTCGCGGGCCGGTACGAACCGGTCGGGCGCCAGCGTGCCGTATTCGGCCGCGACCAGGGTGCGGACGGTGCCGTCCGGCGCGACCGCCAGGGTCTCGGCCCGGTGGGTCGGATCGGCGTGGTCGACAAGGATGGTCCCGTCGGCGAGGTACGCCCCCCCGCCGACGACGCCCCCCCGCGGCCCCACCGGACGGCGTGTGCCGGTGGCAACCTCGACCTCGTCCAGGACGGCACGGCCGCGCCGGACCGCGCGCACCAGCACATGGCGGGCGTCGGGCGAGAAGGCCACCACCTGCTCCTCCCCCTCGCCCGTCCCGAGCGGGGTGACCTGACCGGTGGCAACCTCGAGGAGGAGGGGCTGGTCGATCCCGGACGCGTTCGAGGTCACGGCCAGATAGCGGCCGTCGGGCGACGCCCGGCCGGCCGCATCGCGGCTGTCCGGCCCGGCCGAGTAGATCTGGGCCAGTTCCGTGCCGTCGCGACGAACCCGGTAGACCGCGGCCGCCTGGAGGTTTGGCGATTCGTTCGCCGTCAGGTAGATCCACTCGCCGTCCGGGCTCCAGTCGCTGGCGTAGGCCGGGCGCGCGAAGTCCGTGAGCTTACGGATCGCACCCGTGCCGGTGTCGAGGGCATAGACGTTGGTCTGCCGGTCATGGTTGGACATGACAAGGCTCTCGGGGCGCGCCGGCGACGGCCGCCCGATCTGGCGCTGCCCCAGGCCGTCCGTCAGCTGTCGGACCTCTCCCGTCGCGAGATCGAAGCGACAGACCTGGAACTGCTCGTCGCCGTCATGGTCCCGGCCGAACAGGAGGGCCTGCCCGTCGCCTGTCCAGGCGAGCGGTGCGCGCGAGGCGCGCGGCACCTCGCCGTGGCTCACCTGGCGCGACTGTCCCGTGGCCACGTCGAGCAGCCACAGCTCGACCCGCCCGCTGCGGTCGCCGAAGTACGCCAGCCGGTCGCGGCCGGGGCTGAGGGTCGCCCCGTACGTGATCGGCAGGCTCAGGAGCTCCTCGATCGCAAGCCGACGCCTCGACACGGCCACCGCCTCCTCTGCGACCTGCCGTTCGACGGCGGCCTGGGTGTCCCTGCCAGCGGGCCTCAGCGCGGCGGTGCCAGGCGCTCGCGCAACCAGGCGGAGGCCGTCGACCGCAACGTCTCGAGTTCAGCCCGTTCGGCAGGGGCCTCGCCGGCAAGCCGGTGCTGGACGTTGTCGAACGTGTGGTACGGGTGACGCGCGGCATCTCCCGCGAGCAGGCGGCGCGCGAGCGGCTCCATGCGCGCCCAGGCGGCGACGGGGTCGGCCAGGCCGTGGAGGATCAGGGTGGGCACCGGGTCGAGGCGTTCGGGCGTGCGCTCCAGGTTCATGGCGGCACGGGCGACGACCGCGTCGGGACGCTGCCAGGCGTAGTCCGGGTAGAAGTCGAGCAGGTACTCGAGGCTCGGCACGCCGCCGATGCTGACGGCGCCGCGCACCTCGGGCCGGTCGGCACCGCCCCACAGGCTGATCAGGCCGCCGATGGAGAACCCGAGGAGGGCCACCGGCCGGGGGCGGAGCGCTTCGACGAGGCGGGCCAGTTCGGCCCGGCCCTCCTCGACCACGGGCAGGAAGAGCGACCGGAAGGGATCGTCGTCGCGGCGCGCCTGGACGGCCTCACGCCCCTCCCGCAGGACCGGCAGTCGCCAGTACAGCCGGGACAGGCCGTCGTCCGCCTCGGGAAAGGCGTCGCGCAGGGTCTGCGTCGTGGTGCTCATGCCGTGGATGAAGACCACGACCGGATCCTTCGCGGTGAGGGCCGCGGGCAGCGCCACCACCGGAATGCCCGCCACGCTTCGCTCGTCGGACAACGGCCTCCCCCTCTCTGGGACGCGTGCATCGTTCCGCGCCGGTGGCCCGCGTGCCTCCTGCCGCTACGCAGCCGATCGGGGTGTGCGGCCGGAGTCTCGTAGGTCAGGGGCCTGAGCCATGACCTTGCGGGTGGGTCGGGGAATCAGGAACCTGGATGCCAGGAAACCCCATGCCGGGCACGAACCGTCTGCCTGGAGGGCGCCGCGGAGCGTCCGACCGCGGCTTGGCTGTTCACCCCCGCCTGGGCGTGCACGCCGACCGTCACGATGCGGTGCCGGGCGATGCCCCGTACACGCTCACCGGCGGGTCGAGCGTTCGCACCCTCGCGCGCATCGCCGCCACCCTCTGTCCGCTGGACGCCGCGACCGCGACCAAGCCAAGGTCCTCCTGCCCGGACGCCAGGTCGGCCTGTTCCGGGCCCGGCCCCCCGTCGGACGTGGCCCCCGTCCGACCGCGCTCACGCCGCGGGCGCCAATCGGTGCCGTAGGGGGGGGGGGGCGTTGCCTGCCCGTGCGACCCGGCGCTCGGGCCACCTGATCGACTGGGCGGTGCTGGCCGCCGAAGTCGCGTTCGACCTTGCCTCGCTCGGGCCCCACGAGGGGCTCGTCGTGGGCGTCGGGCACCGGACGCCCATGTGGCGGGTGAGGCACGAGCTGACGCGTGCGCTCCGCGCCCGTGGGCTGGACGTTCGCGTCGGGTACCTGTGGTCCGATCGCAGCGTGGTCGTGTGGCTTCGCCCTCCCCGCCCCCGTTCGCGTCTGTGCCCGTTCTGACAGCGCCTCTCCCCGGACGGGCAGCGACCAAGCCGCGCTATCGCCTCGCGCAGCGGGCGCTTGGCGTGCAGTGCGTGCCCCGCGATCCGGAGCGCGCGGGTCGTATCGCATCGCTGTAACGTTTGGCGTCTCCCGGGGCACTAGCGGTCGAGGCCTTGGGCCGGGAGGGAGGCGCAGCGGTTGGCGGCAGGGGACGACCTGGAGGCCTGGTACCAGGCCGAGGCGCCCGCGGTCCGACGCCTGCTGCGTGCCCTCGGTGCCGACCCTTGGCTGATCGACGATCTGACCCAGGAGACCTTCGTCGAGGCGCTTGTCGGGTTGGCAGGCTATCGCGGGACGGGCTCTGTCCGCGCCTGGTTGTGCGGCATCGCGCTGCGGCGCTTCCAGCGCGACCGCGTCCGTCGGGCGCGCCAGGCGTTCGCCCTCGAACGGTCGGCGCGGCGGTCTCCGGCGGTCGCGGCTTCGGACCTGCCGGGTGACGCGATCCGACTGCTCGCCGGTCTCGAGCCCGGCGATCGCGCCGTCGTCTGGCTCCGCACGGTCGAGGACTGGCCGTACGCGGACATCGCGCTCGCCCTGGGCGTGACCGAGAACGCCGCCCGTGTCAGGCACTTCCGCGCGATCACCCGATTGCGACGGTCCCTGGCTCCCCCACCCCTTCCGCCCACGAACGGTTCATAGGGAGGCCGCCCATGTCGGACCAGCCACGTGGCGTCGATTGCGACGTCGTCCGCGACCTCCTGCCGCTCTGGCGGGAGGGCCTGGTCTCTCCGGCGACCCACGCCCTGGTGCGCGACCACCTTGACGGCTGCTCCGACTGCCGGGCGGTTGCCGAGGGCGCCACGCAGGCGGGAGAGGCGGTTGTCGGCGCAGCCAAGGCGGCGATCGCCGGGCCGGCGCAAGCCCCTCTCCCCCCGTTCCTGCCCCGCCTGCGCCGGCTCGTGCTTCGTGCGGTGGCGGCGCTCGTAGCCCTGGCGCTGCTTCTCGGCGGCGCGGTCGTGTACGTGGTGTACGGCCCGATCTTGGGCGCGGACCTGGGAGCGCAGGGCCCGACCCACCTGTACCCGTCCGTCGCCGCCTACGTGAACGCCCAACTGCCGCAGTTCCCGGCTGCCGTGCGCGCCGGCGAGGCCCTGCGTCTCCACATCACCCGGCACCTCACCGCGTCGACCGACCTGTCGGTTGTCGCGTACTGGCCGCGCAACGACGGTACGTACGTGGTCGCCGTCGTGAGCCCCCGGCCAGGTGTCGCCCGGGCGCGCCTCGACGACCCGGTGGCGGTGGGAAACCTGCCCGAGCGCGGCGCCCGTCCGAACCTGCGCATGGGCTTCGAGTGGAGCCACTGGATCGCCGGCGGTCGACTGGCCGAGGTGTTCGTGTTCGCCCCTTACGTCGGGCCCAATGCGTCCCGGCCCGCACCCGTGGACGTCGCCTTTCGCATTGACGCCGTCGCGCCGCTGCCGACGAACATGACGGGGCGCGCGTACCCCGCGACGGCAGGGCACCCCGACGCCTTTCGCACGATCCGGTCGTTCCGGCCGGTCAGTGTGTCGTTTGCAGTGCCGGCCTCGTTGTACCGCTCGCCCGCGGTGCAGCGCATCGTCCAGCCGAGGCGATGGGTCATGGGACGCCGGTGGCTGGAGTTCGATTCGGTGACCGTGACCCCGGCGGGCGAGACGGTCACGGGCAGGGTCCACCTCCTGCCCGGCGACGGGTATGGGACCGCCGACATCTTCGGCTGCCCCGGGGTCGCGAGTGGCGGTTGCGCCTTCGACATGGGGGCACCCTCCAGCGGACCGGGCACGCATCGCTTCACGATCCAGTTTTACGGCACCCCCGCCGTCGTCCCGGAGCCGCTGCGCGATCTCCAGCTGACGGTGCTCGGCCTGGACGTGCAGCGCACCGTCCCTGTCACGGCCACCGTGCCCTGGCCGCTCCCCCGGAAGGGGGCCGTCCTGGCCCGGACCGACGGCGCGGTGCTGCGCCTCGTGTCCCTGGGCACGCGATCCGTCACGGTGGACCTCACCTCTCCGCCGGCGGCCGTGCCCGGACGGGTCCCGGGTCTCGGCCCGACGGGTCTGCGGGCCTGGGTCATCCGGCACGTGTTCCGCAGCCCGACCTACGAGTTCTCCAACGGTCCCCTGGTCACGCTCCCGGCCGGCCTGTCGGTTCGCGGCGCGATCACGGCCTCGACCGCCAGCTCCCGGGCGTCGCCCAGGGCGCCGTCCGTCACGACCTTCACCTGGGCGCGCCCCGCCGTCGTTCGCTCGCAGGCGCATACCATCACCGTGCGAACAAACCTCGCCATCAACCTGTTCGTCTTCCCGCCCGGTGGCGGGACCCCGTGGCCGAGCCCGTAGGCCGGCGCTCGGGCCATGCCGGCATCGTTACCGCTTCACTGTGTCCGCGGCACCGCGGCCGGGCCGACGACCACCGGCGCGACCGCACGGGGGGCGGTGGCGCCGGACGGGATCACGACCGTGACGGACAGGCCACCGTCCGGCCGTGGACCGGCCGCGACCGTGCCGCCGTGGATGGCCGCGATCGAGGCGACGATGGTCAGGCCGAGCCCGGAGCCGTCGCGGGACGTGCGGTGGGAAAGGCGCTCGAACGGCCGGAAGATGCGCTCGACATCGGCGGGCGTCATGGCCGGGCCGGTGTTCGCCACCGTGAGTTCGCCGCCGCCCGCCACCGCGCGGGTGCTGACCCAGACATCACCTGGTTGTACGTTGTACCGGACCGCGTTGTCGACAAGGTTCGCGACCAGGCGTTCGACCAGCACCGGGTCCCCCGAGACGACGGCGGGCTCGAGTTCCGTGTGCATGCGTGGGGCGCCCGGGCCGGTCGCGTCGAGAACGTCCTCGGCTACCGTGGCAAGGTCCACGGCCTCGCGCACGGTGAGGCCCCGCTCGTTGCGTGCCAGGAGGAGGAGAGCGCCGATGAGGTGCTCGGCCTCGTCCACGGCGGTCCGGATCTCCGCCGCCATGGCCCTCAGGTCGTCCGGCGTGCTGTCCAGGTTGCCCGCCACGACGTCGACCGTCGTCCGCATCACGCCGAGCGGCGTGCGCAGCTCGTGGGAGGCGTTGGCGATAAACCGCCGCTGGCTCTCGAAGGCGGCCTCGAGGCGGCCGAGCATGGCGTCGAACGTCTGCGCCAGCTCGTGCAGCTCGTCGCGGGGACCGGTGAGCCCGACCCGCCCCGACAGGTTGTCCTCGGACGCCGCGCGGGCGGCCGCGGTGATCCGGTGCACGGGTCGAAGGGCCCGGCCGGCGACGATCCAGCCCAGGAGGGCGGCCAGCGCCGTGACCACGACCAGCGTCACGAGCGAGTACTGGACCAGGTGCGACAAGGTGAGGGCGCGCTGCTGGCGCGCGCCCTGCTGCAACAGGGCCGCGATGCAGCGGGCGACCGCGGCCTTGGCCGGGTGCGAGAACGCCTGCTCGGACTTGCACTGCGCGGCGATGCCGACGGGCACGCCGCCTCGCTGTCCGACCGCGCCCGTCGCACCGAGCTGCGCCACCAGGGCATAGCTCACCGCCACCACGGTGGACCCGCAGACCGCGAACAGGCCCGTGTAGAGAACGGTCAGGCGCGCTCGGACGGTCAGGCGCGCCGCGCTCACATCCGGTACCCCTTGCCCACCACGGTCTCGATCAGGGGCGGCTCGCCGAGTTTGCGCCGCAGCCGCGTCAGCGTGACCGAGACGATGTTGCTGAACGGGTCGGCGTTCGCGTCCCAGACCCGCTCGAGCAGCTCCTCCGCCGTAACCAGGGCGCCGTCCGCCCCAAGGAGCGTCTCCAGGACGCCGAACTCCTTGCGCGTCAGGGACAGCGGCCGCGAGCCCCGACTGGCCCGGTGGCGTGCCCGGTCCACGACGAGGTCGGCCCGCCGGAGGACCGGCGGCGCCGACGGCGCACGGCGGGCCAGGGCGCGTACGCGCGCCACCAGCTCGGCGAAGACGAACGGCTTGCCGAGGTAGTCGTCCGCCCCCAGCTCCAGGCCGTCGATCCGATCATGGACGTCGGCGGCGGCGGTGAGCATGAGGACCCTGGGACCGGACCCGGCGATCGTTCGGCAGACCCGGTCGCCGTGCACGCCCGGCAGGTCGCGGTCGAGGACGATCACGTCGTAGGCCGCGTCGGAGGCTGCCTCCAGCGCCGCCGCGCCGTCGTACACGGCGTCCACCGCCAGGCCCGCCTGGCGCAGGCCCTGGGCGATCCGGTCGGCAAGCGTCGCGTGGTCCTCGACCACCAGCACCCTCATGCCGCCATCATGGCACCATCATGGGCCTGCCGATATGACATCGGGGCAACACCGCCGGTAGCGCCTGTGTCACGCGCGTCGTCGTACGAATTGTGACGTGAGCCTTCTTGGCCGTGCAGGTCGGGGGCGGCGGAGCGCGGCGCACGGTTGCGCGCGGCCGCCTACCCGTCGCCGGTCGCCAGGACGGCCCGGCATGCGCACGATCCGCCGCACTGGAGGCGACGCCGATGGACGCCCCGACGCGCCCGCCCCTGCACCGCCCCCGAACGGCACGGCCGGCCGGCGTCCGCGCGGCGTGGGCCGTCCTCGTCACGACCGGTGTCGTCGTGCTGGCCGCGGCGTGCGGCGCATTGCCGTCATCCGTCGGCACAGGCGCAGCACCCCTCACCGCCGGGGCGGGCGCCGGGCCGCTCGCCTTCTCCCATTGCATGCGCGCCCACGGCGTGCTGAACTGGCCGGACCCCGCAAGCGACGGCTCGTTCCCCAAGGAAACCGCTCAGCAGCTCGGGGTCGGTGATGGCCAGTACCAGGCGGCACAGTCGGCCTGCGCGCACCTCCTGCCGAACGCCGGACCGCCGACCCAGGCCCAGTTGCAAAGGGCGTGGACGGACATGGGTAGGTTCGCCGTGTGCGTGCGTGCCCACGGCGTGCCGGATTGGCCCAGCCCGAGCCCGGCCCCGCCGCACCCCGCGCGGCCGATCTTCGATCTCCACGGCATCGACCCGAACGCGCCGACGGTACGCGCCGCAATCGAACGGTGCTCGCCGCTGCTGCAGGGCAGTCCCCCGTACATGATGGGCAGCGGGTCGTAGGCGTGTCCCGCAGGCGACCGCGCCCGGATCCGCCTCGGCGTGCGGCGCATCCGTATCGGGTCGGACGTCGCGGGCGGTGTGACATCCGTCCTACATCCCCGGTAGGGCCCGTGTCACCAGGCGTGGCGCACGGTAGCCGCATGAAGCGCATCTCGAGGCCGGTTTCCGGCCTGCCAGGCGACCCATCCCATCCGCGTCGCGGCGCGCCCCTCGCGGCGGTAGGCGCCCTGATCGGGGCAGCGCTGGCGGGCGCCGCCTGCCGGGCACTCCTCTTCCCGGCCGCCGTCCCCCCTGCCATCGCCCACCCGGCCGACCCGACGGGCCTCGCGACGGTCACCCGCCAGTCCCTGTCCTCGCAGGTCCAGGTCCCGGCCACGCTCGGCTACGCCGGCAGCTACGCCATCGTGAACCAGACCCGGGGAACGGTGACCGCCCTGCCCGCGGTGGGCCAGATCGTCCGCCAGGGCGAGCCGCTGTACCAGGTCGACGGCACCCCGGTGGCCCTGCTCTACGGCACGACCCCGGCCTATCGCACCCTCGCGCCCGGCCTGACCGGCCCCGACGTGGCCGAACTGAACGCGGACCTCGTCGCCCTTGGCGATGCCACCACGGCCGATATCCCCCCGGGCACGACCCGCTACACGGGCGCGACCGCGTCGGCGGTGTCCAAGCTGCAGGCCGCCCTGGGGGACGTGCCGACCGGCACCCTGGCCCTCGGTCAGGCCGTGTTCGCGCCGGGGGCGGTTCGGGTGACCGCCCTGACCTGCCCCGTCGGCTCGGCCCTCGAACCAAGCCGTGCCATCGTCGAGCCCTGCCAGCCGTTGCTGTTGGCCACCTCCACGGTCCGCCAGGTCAGCATCGCCCTGGACGCCGCCCAGCAGGCGCAGGTCAGGGCCGGCGATCCTGTGACCATCACCTTGCCGGACAACCGGACGACGCCCGGGGTGGTCGCATCGGTCGGAACGGTGGCGGCGACGCCGGACGCCACGGACGCCGGCAGCGGCAACGGAGCGCCGGTCGTCACCGTCCTGGTCGCACCCAGGGACCCGCGCGCCACGGGCAGCTGGGACGAGGCGCCGGTGTACGTGACGATCACCACCGGGCGCGTGCCCGGCGCGCTGGTGGTACCCGTCGACGCGCTTGTCGCCCGTGCCGGCGGGACCTACGCGGTGGAGGTCGTCGGCGCCCGCGGCGCTCATCGTCTGGTGCCGGTCCGGCTGGGCCTGTTCGACGATGCCAACGGCCTGGTCCAGGTGCGCGACCCCCGGCTCGCCGCCGGCATGCGCGTCGTGGTACCCGCCCTGTGACGGCGGGTACGGCCGGCCAACCGGGCGCGGGCGTCGTGCTGGAGCTGGACCGGGTCACCAAGATCTACCCGGGCCAGCCGCCTGTCACCGCCCTGCAGGACGTGACCCTGCGCATCGCGCGCGGCGAACTCGTGGGCGTCGTCGGGCCGTCCGGGTCGGGCAAGACCACCCTTTTGAACCTCATCGGCACCCTGGACCGGCCCACCGCCGGCACGGTCAGGGTGACCGGTCTCGACGTCGGGCGGCTCCCCGACACGACCCTGGCCGGGCTGCGCGCCAGCCGCATCGGGTTCGTCTTCCAGCACGCCTTCCTGGCCGAACACGACAGCGTGCTCGACAACGTCGCCGACGGCCTGCTCTACGCCGGTGTTCCCCACGCCCAGCGGCGAGCTCGCGCGCTCGAGGCCCTGGCCCAGGTCGATCTCGCGGCGCGTCCGCACGCCCGGCCCGGCGAACTGTCGGGCGGCCAGAGGCAACGCGTGGCGATCGCCCGCGCCCTCGTCGGCGCGCCGGCGGTCGTGCTTCTCGACGAGCCGACCGGCAGCCTGGACCAGGCCACCGGCCAGACGATTGTCGGGCTGCTGCAGGCGCTCCACGGCCGCGGCGTGACCATCGTCGTCATCACCCACGATCGGGAGATCGCGGCACGCATGGAGCGGCGTGTCGAGGTGCTCGACGGCCGGATCGTCGCCGACAGCGCCGAGGGCGTCGTACCCGGCGCGGACGTCGCCGCCGGCGAGGCCGAGCGCGGCCGGCAGGCGCGGCCATGACGGAGGCGGCAGGCCGCGACGCGGCCGGGCTGCGTCCCGACGACCTTGCCCGCCTGGCCACCGCGGGCCTGCGGACCCGTACGATGCGGGCGGCGTTGTCGGCCCTGGGCATCGCCATCGGCGTCGCCGCGATGGTGGCCGTCCTCGGGCTGTCGGCGTCCGCCTCCGCGGGACTCTTCGACGAGATCGCGGCCCTCGGCACCAATCTGCTCGTGGTCCAGGACGGGCAGACCCTCTCCGGCCAGACGGCCGAGTTGCCGGGGGTGGCGCCCGCCATGATCGCGCGCGTCTCCGGCGTGACCCAGGTCGAGGAGACCGGCGCGGTGGGCGGCGACGTCTACCGTAGCCCGCTCGTGCCCTCCATCGAGACGAACGGCCTGTCCATCCAGGCAGCCAGCCTGGGCCTTGGGAAGGCAGTGGGCACCGCTCTCGCGCAGGGCAGCTTCCTCAACCCGGCCACCGCCGCCGAGCCGGTGGCGGTGCTGGGCGCGGTCGCCGCGCAGCGCCTGGGCGTCGACCGGGTCTTCGCCGGCGAGCGCATCTGGCTTGACGGCACCTGGTTCTACGTGGACGGCATCCTCCGCCCGGCCGTGCTTGCACCGTCCATCGACGTGTCCGTGCTGGTCGGGTTCCCGGCGGCGGAGCGGTACCTGGCCTTCGACGGGCATCCGTCCACCATCTACGTGCGCGCCCGCACGGACAGCGTCGAGGCCGTGGACGCCCTTCTCGCCGCCACCGCCGACCCCGAGAACCCCGGCCAGGTCGAGGTCTCCGAGCCGTCGGCGGCACTGGTCGCCCAGGCAGACGCCGAGGGCGCGTTCGGCGGCCTGTTCCTCGGCCTGGGCGCGGTGGTCCTGCTGGTCGGCGCGGTGGGAGTGGCCAACATCATGCTCATCTCGGTCCTGGAGCGGCGCCGCGAGATCGGTCTGCGCCGGGCCCTGGGGGCAACGGGCGGCCACATCGCCGCCCAGTTCCTCGCCGAGGCGGCGCTCCTCGCCCTCCTCGGCGGCTGCGCCGGCGCCGCAGCGGGCACGCTCGCCACCGCTGCCTACGCGGCCGGACACCACGAGCCCGTGGTCGTTCCGGCCGTATCCGTGGCCGCCGGCATCGGGGCGGCACTCCTCGTCGGCCTCGCGGCCGGCCTGTGGCCGGCGCTCCGCGCCGCCCGGATGGCGCCCACCGAGGCGCTGTGGAGCCTGTGACCTGAGGCAGCCGCCCCTTGACCAGCGCTCGGACCGGTCTTGTCCCCGCCGGCGGGATCGCGTGGGTGGCGATGTGCGCCTGCTGCCGCGCGCCACAGCCCATCCGCACCGCGACCGCAGACTGCCCCTGGTCCGCAGGCGCCGGCCGGCCGGAACGCGAACCTGCCACCCCAGCCGTCATGCACAGCCGGGGAGGCGTGATCGGGTTGCCGCGGTTCGTCGTTGCGCCTGAGATGTTCCGGATGACGCCGCGGCCGTGCGTCGGCGTGGTCGTGGCCGAGCTCGTGCAGACGCCGGCCTCCGCCGTTGCCGCAGCCAGCCTGTTGCACGACGAGGCGCTGGCCTTTGCCCGCGCCCAGGAGGGCGCCGACGTCCGGGAGCACCCGCACGTGGCGGTCTGGCGCGACGCCTTTCGGGCGGTGGGGGTCAATCCCAACCGCTTCCCGAGTTCGGTCGAGGCCCTGGCCCGACGGGTGCAGAAGCAGGCGGCGCTTCCCTCCGTCAACGCGGTCGTGGATGTCGTGAACGCCCTGTCGCTGCGCCATGTCCTTTCCATGGGAGCGCATGACCTGGATGTTCTGGCGGGCGACATCGAGGTCCGCTTCGCCCGCCCCGACGACCGCTTCACGCCATTCGGCGGCGGCGACGCGGAGACCCCCGACCCCGGCGAGATCGTCTACGCGACCGCCGGCACCGTGCGGACGCGCAAGTGGACGTGGCGCCAGGGTGAGGCGGCCAAGGTGACGGCCGCGTCCAGACGCCTGTTCTTTCCCGTGGACGGCTTCGAAGGCGTGACCGACGCCGCAGCGCGCCAGGCCCGCGACGATCTGGCCGCCACGCTCCGGGATCTGTTCGGCGCCACGGTCGGCCTGGACTGGGTGGACGGCGACCGGCCCGGATGCGAGCTCCCCACGGGCGACGCCGCTGCGCCGTCATGATCCGGCCGACGGCGGGCCTGGCGGTGGACGGCGACGTCCCCACGGTCGTCGGTTCCGGCCAGGCAGCGCCCGGTCGGGACTACCCGCGGGCGCCGGACGGGGCCCGGGGGGCCGCGGCGTGACAACGTCGGTGTCGGTCCGGGAGATGTCCCTGGCCGACGTCGATCTGCGCATCGGCTATTTCCACGATGCCAGCGACGCGTACCTCGCCATGTTGGGGGTCGACCGTGCACGCCTGCCGACCCGAAAGGCATGGCGGCGGTCGTACGAAGAGGACTACGCCCGGCCATTGGCGCAGCGGGCGAACTACGGTCTGCTGTGGCTCCTCGATGGCGACACCGTGGGATTCAGCACGGTCGACCAGATCCGGTTCGGCCAAGAGGCCTTCATGCATCTGCACATCGTGGATCCGACGCGCCGGGCTCGCGGTCTGGGTACCCGGTTCGTCCGCGCATCGGCGTACGAGTACTTCCGGGTCCTCCAGCTTGCCCGCCTGTTCTGCCAGCCCAACGCCTTCAACGTGGCGCCCAACCGCACCGTGCAGGATGCCGGCTTTCGCTACCAGTTCACCCACATGGACGCACCGAGCCCGATCAACTTCTTGCAGCCCGTCACGCGGTGGGTGCTGGAACGCCCGGCAGGAGCGGCGGGATCGTAGCCCGGTCCAGCGCGGCGAGGCACGCGACGGGCACCCTGCCTGTCCCGGTCGCCTGTCCCCGGGCCGGACGTAGGCATGCCTTGCCGCCGGGTCGGTCGGGGCGATCCCCAAGGCCCAGGGTGGGGCGCGGCGCACCGCTCGCCGTCCACGGGTTGCTGCCCTGGCGCACCAGTCCGGAGGCCATGGTCAGGGCTTGGCGATCGCGCCCAGGTGGCCGGCGCGGCGGCGTGCCCGACACCGGCGGCGAGTCGCCTTTCGCCACGGGACTTGCGACGCGACGGGGTGCGGGAGGCACCGTGGCGAACTGTCGTGTTATGGGATTGTTATGGGAGTGACGCAAACGCGCAATGGGGCCGGGCGGCCGCACCCCACAGGAGCGGCCCCGGCCCCTGACGCCATCGCCTCGACCCGCAGCGGCGCGGGTCAGGGCGAGGTGGCCGCATGACCGCGACGGCCCCGTCCGCAGCCGTTCGCAACCTGCCCTGGCTGTACGCCGGCCGGGCCGCGCGGAGCCTGGCCACGGCGTTCCTGACCGTGATCTTTCCCCTGTACCTGGCGCGCGAGGGCATGGGTGCGGCCGAGGTCGGGCTCATTCTCAGCCTGTCCGGGGTCATCGGCATGGGCCTGGTCGTGGCTGTGGGCCTGGGCGCGGATTTGTTCGGGCGCAGGCGAGCCCTGCTTGCCCTCGCCGCGTTTACGGCGATCGGCGGGTTCCTCCTCGCCTGGCTGCCGCTCGGTCCGCTCATGGCGATCGTGGCGAGCGGGCTTGGCGGCGTGGGGCGCGGCGGCGGCGCCGGCAGCGGCGGTGCATGGGGTCCGGTGTTCCCCGCCGAACAGCCGCTTCTCGCGGCTGCGGCGCCGGACCACGACCGCACGCACGTGTTCGGGGTCATCTCGTTCGTCGGAGTCCTCGCCGGCGCGGCCGGGTCGCTCGTCGCCGGCGTGCCCCAGCTGCTGGTCGGGCACGGGATGACGCTCGTCCTCGGCTACCGTCTCCTGTTCGCCCTGGGGGGTGCGCTGGGCGTCGTCATGATCGCCCTCACCCTACCGATTCGCGAGACACGGAACGAGCCGACCCAGGCGGCCCAGGCGGCCCCCGCACCGCTGTCCGTCCAGCAGCTGATCGGCCGCCTGAGCATCACGAACGGCCTGAACGGGTTCGGCTTCGGCTTTCTCGGGCCGCTCCTGACTTATTGGCTGTTTCGCCGGTTTGGCGCCGGGTCGGCCGAGATCGGTGTGCTGTACGCGGTCGTGAACCTTGCCGCCGCCTTCCCCTACCTCACATCGGCGGCGCTGGTCCGCCGCCTGGGCGCCGTGCGCACGGTCGTCTGGACGCGCCTCGTCAGCGTCGCCGCGCTGGTGGTGATGCCGTTCCTGCCATCGTTCCTCTGGGTCGGCGTGGCCTACACCCTGCGGATGGTCCTGAACTCGCTCGGCATGCCCGCCCGACAGTCGTTCACGATGGCGGTGAGCGACGAGCGCTACAGGAGCCGGGTGGCGGCGTTCGGATCGCTGCCCTCGCAGGTCACCTCGCTGGTGAGCCCGGCGATCGCCGGCGTGGTCATGGAGAGCTGGCTCGCTTTCCCCCTGTTCGGCGCGGCGGTGTTCATGGCCGCAGGTGCGATCGCGTACCACTACGCCTTCCACAAGGTGGCCGTCCCCGGCGAGACCACGGGCCGGCCGAGGCCGACGGCGCCGATCCTGTCGGCTCCGGCTTCGCAGCCGGACACGGGCTCGTCCGACCGCTAGCGGGTCCCGGGCCGGATGACCTTGCCCGGCGAGCGCGGCTTGTCCTGGCGGCTGTGGCCGCCCCACCGCAGTTCGCGCGGACAGGGTCTGCGTCGGCGGCGTCCACGAAGCTGCGAGATGTCGACAGATTGGGCGATCTGACCGGGGCGCCGACAGGCGGCAACGCGTGAGAAAGCCGGACGACGGGCAGCAGGGACCGGACCCGCCGCGTACGGCACGTCCTGGTTCGATCGCGAAGCCCCGGGGCCCGAAACAAGACGACGCACCCGCGCAACGCCGGAGCGGCGCTCCGTGACACGCGCGCGAAGGCCGGATGCCCGGCGGCAATCGGACGGCAAGAAGCCGCCCGACCGCAGGCTGAACTGCTGCGGTGCGAGCGGCTTCTCGGTATCGTCGGGTCTAGTAGCGGCGCGGGCGCTCCTCGCGCGGACGCGCCTCGTTGACCGTCAGGGGCCGGCCCTCGTACTCGAAGTTGTTCAGGGCCTCGATGGAACCGGCGAGGTCCTGCTCTTCCACTTCGACGAAGCCGAAGCCCTTGCTGCGTCCGGTGTCCCGGTCGCTCACCACGCGAGCCGACTCCACCGTCACATTGGCCCGCGTGCTGAACAGGTCACGCAGGTCGTCCTCGGTCACGGACCAGGGCAGGTTGCCCACATACACAGTCTTGGTCATCTCGTCACACCTTCCCGTAGCTGGAATCGCACAGGGAAGAAGCAGCGGAATCCCAAGATCTGCGTCGCCCGATCCACATGTGCCCGAGTAGGATACCACCATACGTCGCGCCTGTAAAGCGCCATGCCAGAACCCCCAGGTAGCCGCCTAGCCTGGCGCGCCAAGTCGCGATAGATGGGCCCCAACGGGGCCAAACCCAACAGCCCGCCTTCTGGGGCGTGGGCAAAGTCGTCGCCCGCTGCGGGACGCAAAACGAGGGCCCCGCGCTTTCGAGCCGCGGCCAAAGCGCCGGGGACCCCAAACACATGCGCGAGCCGGCCTGTAAGCCGGGCACTGTCCCGAGTTGAATACCGGGTGTCCCGTCTATAAGTCCGACTGTCACGAGTCAGTTTACCGAGCAGTTTCTCCCCCCGACCGAAATGGGGGGAACGTCCGTGGACCTCGGACCAGAGCTGCTTGTCGACTTTCGCGCCGCCAAGACCGGAGACCTCGCTGCCCAAACGCTGGCCTCGTACCTATCTGACCTTCGCCGGGCGTTTCGATTCTTTCAGACCCGCGAGCATGTAGAGCGCATCGAAGACGTCACTCCGCGCAACGTCCGACACTGGCTCGAGTGGGAGACGGCGGCCGGAAGCAGTACCTCGACCCGCGCGCGCCGGTTCTATGCCCTGAGCTCTCTGTCAGCGTGGGCCGTGGACGAAGAGATCATTCCCCGACCGTTTTGCCGTGGCGTGCGTGCCCCGAGGCGAGACCAGCGCCTGCCTGCCCTGATGGACGACTCCGCGTGGACAAAGTTTTTTGAACTCAGCCGGCCATCCCCCCAGCACCACGTCGCCATCGCGGTCCTGGCGTTCACCGGCATTCGCCGTGCAGAGGCGCTGGCACTCAACTGGGCGGACATCGACTTCCAGCGTCGGATCCTCTTCGTCCGCCAAGGCAAGGGGCGTAAGGACCGTGCCGTGCCCCTTGCACCACAGCTCGAGGAGGTGCTGCGCCGGTGGCGGCAAACGGCAGTCGCCACGAGCATCAACGAGCCAGACGCGGTCCTCCTCGGCCGCACGGGTAACCGCCTCAGTCGAGACGGGCTCACGAGGATCATACGCAGGTACGCGCAGGTCCTCGGCGTCGACGTGACCCCGCACAGCTTTCGTCACTACCTGGCGAGTCAGCTGATCGCCGACGGCGCAGACATCGTCACGGTGAAAGAGCTCCTCGGCCATCGGGATATCTCGACGACGTCCAGGTACGTTCACACGACGGCACGACGGATGCGTGGTGCGATGGACTCTTGGGCAGCGACGGACTCCGTGCACAAGCTCGAGCGCACTGCCGGCCGTGTCCTACGCAAGGCGATCGCTGGCTCCGGCGGTCGGCTGGGGAAATCACCCAGTTTCGCGGGAACGCAACTTTCCGAGTCGACAAGGGAAGCGTTATTGACCACGCGCGATCCTGTCGGTGCACCGTGCCACTTCCTACCTTTGCGCTGCGGGTGCCAGAGAGGCGCTTTTCCACATGGGCGAGTGCCCGACCACAGTCGCGGGATGTAACGGCTAGCCCGGCGCAACAGCAACGACAAACGGCTCAAGCAACTCCTTCACATCGTCCAAATACCGCAGGTCGACCTCTGTGGTAACCGTCTCGCGTGATAGGTCTGCTTGCAATTCACTTCCATGCGGTAACACAACCAACTCAGGATCACGGACCCTCGGGCTCTTGCGGACCGCGCGAGGATGTGTTGTGCCTCGTGACCGCCCATCCGCCCTTGCCCTTGCCTTTGCCGCCGGTGTTGATTGGTGTAGGAAGAATACCCCAGGGAGTCGAATGGTCACCAAGCCGCGGATGCGCTCTGGCGGGCGGAGGAGGCGCGCACGACGGGTCGCCTTTCCACAGACGATGGTCTGTTCTCGGACGGCTTTCTCGCCACGCATGAGACCCGAACATGGCGGACGTCTCTTGCCGGGGAACGGGGAGTGGTTCCGCACAGCCTCGCGTTCGGCCGTGGGGATCATCCTTTGGAGGTGGCCCTGGCCACGGCCCGACAACGCCCCCACGCCGACACCTTGCGTGCGCTGTGGCGCGATCGCGACACCTTGGGACAGCTACGGTTGAGCGGTGGAAACTCCTGATGCTGTGCCTCGCTAAGTCAGCAGTTGGCCTACGAGACGCTCTGCCTGGTGCGTCAAGGCCCCAAAACCCCGGAGACTCAGTTCCCGGCTCAGCGACGCGTTGAGGCGCCAGTTGGTGCGCCGGCTCTGGAGCCCTGGCGCGAGCATCCGGCGAACCCTTGTACGAAGCCCCCCCCTTGGAGCACGCACTACCCAAGTAGGCAATCTCGGATGCGCCTCCTCGAAAGCGGCCGAACGCTTCGCGGCCCCTCACGACATCGACCCCGGTCTGCGTGGGCACTGAAGGCAAAACTGCAACCCCTCTGTGCCAGAGTGGCGGTAGGCAGGTAGGGAGGGCCTGACAAGGGAAGATTACAGGAATCCCTTGGCTCGCGGAGCGAGCCTACCACACTGGCGGAACGGGAGAGATGACGATGTCG
>Ga0080006_1209401_pt1 | contig 52793 bp, 48 predicted proteins | sample RS3BMetagenome_FD_69209 | JGI IMG/M metagenome (GOLD analysis project Ga0080006, IMG submission 69209) | Ferric oxide microbial mat and aquatic microbial communities from Rainbow Spring, Yellowstone National Park, USA - RS3B (SPADES... ... | reverse complement strand
ACATCGAAGTGCTCTTTACTCAATACTTCAGGCTGCTGTCAACCAGCCAATCGTTGCGGCTCGATGAATCTCCACTCACGGGTTGAGCAGGAAAGCAACAAGCTCCGATGCTTTAGCGAGGGGTAGTTGACTAAGTAAAGTGCTCGAGAGCAGCATGGGGAGTTAGACAGCGAGTGATGCAATAAACAAAGTGGCAGGTTGTATCGCATCCCCTATATTTCAGGAAGAAAGATTGGAAGGATGTATTATACACCGCATTCACGCAGCGATGAGAAGGAATTTAGAGGAGAATTTATCAGCACTGATCACTGAGCGTGAGAATAAGCTTGCAGTATGAGGCCACAGACACTCAAGGTTTTCTGGCCTTTGCTCCTTGTGCCCATTTCCACAAGTAACTCCGCGACCTACTGCGACAAAGTGAGGGTGCTATTGCACTTCCATATGCACGGCATAGGTGCGCGTGTACACCTATGCCAGTTTCATATATCCAGATAAAACTGTGTGAGACAGGTAGCATGTATGACAATCATATTTACAGCTCCCCTATGGGTCGGCATCTTCTTTGGTGCCATAATCGGCGCGTTTCCTGAACTCTGGGGATATCCAATTCCGATGTGCTTCTCAGGCTGTCAAAGTGGGAAGGCAGGCTCTTCGTAAACTGCATTGCGATTGCGATTGGTGTCGGTGCATTTGTTGCTGCTGTGTTCGTGTCAAGGGGGTTCCAGGCATTCAATAAATGGGTACCAGGGACCTGGCGGAGGAGGTTCGGTGGGAGTGAATTGAACAGAGCCTTCGGTGTCTTTGCCGGCTCCTATTTCGTCCTCTTTGGCGCAAGGATTGCGGACGTATGGGCTTCTTGCCATATACTGGGCGGTGACCTTCGGATGGCGCTGAGCAGTATTGAATTCTTTGTGGTGGTGGCCACCACGCTGCTTGTATCGGGACACATCATATATGGAAAATAATGAGGTGAAATGAAATGAAGAGCGGGAAAAATGTTGAGGGACAGGAAAGAAAGAGTGAAACAGGAGTGAAATGGTTAATGGTTATCATGAGCATTCTGATGATATCTGTAGCCATCCTCACTGTTGGCTCATTCAGCGGCTATCATCCGGACCCTGCATCAGTATCGCTGACAGGATTCATACTCATGGTAATGCTTCTGCTCACTGCCGTATGATACAGAGCAAAGTATCCCAGTTTCCGCAGGGGCAGCGAGAGAGAGATCTGAGTGCAGAAGGCTCATTGAAAATAAGGGTTGAGAGATATGGCATAAATACTAGCTGTAGTGATTACAGCTAAGGAGAATATGAGCACCGAAATGGTCACCTTCAATTCTGCTGTGACCACTGCAAAAAATGCTGGAGCCACAGTGGAGATGCTTTTCCTGGGTGGGGGATACAGGCGCTCAACAGCAGGCAGGGGAATTCGGCGGAATTTGGCAGGTAGATTGAAGAAGCGAAATCCACAATTGTGGCGCTGAAGGGATGCAGTGTGAGCATGAAGGCGGAGGGTTTAGGAGAATCTGACATATTCCCTGGCGTCGGGCTTGTCATGGGAGGGGTGGAGGTAACGGAAGGGCAGATGAAGGTTATTCAATTCTGACGTTCTGATGAAGATGATACAACTTACAGATATCCAGATTTTCCTTTCGGTAATATCAGGCATACTCGTTGGCTTCTCACTTGGCCTGATCGGTGGAGGTGGTTCTATCCTTGCAATACCCCTGCTGATATATTTCGTGGGTTTTCACCATCCTCATATGGCGATCGGGACCACTGCAATTGCAGTTGGCGTCAATGCCTACCTGAATGTCATACCTCATGCAATGAAGAGGCATGTTAACTTCAGAGATGGTACAATATTCAGCATACCAGGAATTGCAGGTACACTGATCGGGGCACAGCTCGGGCTGGTAACACCTGGAAAAGATCTGCTGTTCATATTCGCAATTCTGATGATAGCCATCGCCATCTACATGCTCAGAAGGAAATGTGTTGACATCGCATCCGGCAAAACACTCCCCCACGGTGGGGTCAGCAAGATCGTGTTGATCGGTTTTCTCGTCGGCCTGTCGTCAGGCTACTTCGGAATAGGAGGCGGCTTTCTGATTGTGCCTGGGCTCATATATTCAGCCGGCCTTGATATAATACACGCTGTGGGAACTTCCCTAATCTCTGTCGGAACATTTGGTGTTGTCACGGCTCTTCGCTATGCGTCAAGCGGCGACCTCAATGTACTTATCTCCGTTCTATTCATCGCAGGGGGAGTGTTGGGTGGTTTCGGAGGATCTCATCTTGCATCAGCTGTTCCCAAGAGGAGGCTCACACAGATCTTTGCAGTTATTATAATAATAGTGGCGATTTACATGATGTATGCGAATCTATCTGTCCTATCATTTATCTGAAACAGGTCCTTCCGTTCTGTAGCCTTCCCCTCTCCTGCTCGGGGAGATACTCGGTTGAATCGCATTGGACATCCTTATTCTGTTCCCCTGAGATCCTCTATAAACACTGATGCACGCCTTCCTGATAGTCCAGCCATATCTCGCAATGTCGTCCTTCTTGGAATGCAGTAGTATCCTGGTTTCGAGGTAAGTGCTTAAGTATCAAGCTACCTGCCCATATGAATTCTGATTCGTTCTCCATGGTTGAAATGGCCAGGCACTCCAACCAGGAGTAAGGCGGCTAAGCTGGACAACTTCGCTTTCTGCAGCAAGGTCTTGACGGGGAGATTGGTTATGTCCCCTAAGCCATCTTCTGAATTCAGGATGTGTAGCGAATCGCTCTTTCTCTGGCAAGGGAATATCAGAAAGCCAATTGTTGCGTTTAAATGAAACTCCACTCACAGGTGGATGCAGAGGACAGCAACAGCTCCTATGCTCTAGTGAGGAGTAGCTGACATAGATGTTCAAAATCATGGAAAAATACAAGCAAGTGTTCGGCGTGCACAGACTGACTCGAGGACCTGGCACCATGAAAGTAGCGGTAATCGGTGGCAATAATTTCGGCAGGGTGCATCTTGAAATTCTGTCATCGCTCGATGTGGATTTACTTGTCTATGACAGAAGCGAAAGCGTTTTAGAAGAATATAGAAGGAAGGGCAGTGCAGTGCCTTACAGCAATATGACGAAGGCAATCGAGGATGCTGATGTTGTCGACATAGTCCTTCCTCATTATATGCACATGGATGTAGCATTGAAAGCCCTGGAAATGGGGAAGCATGTTCTGATTGAGAAGCCAATAGGCAGAAACTCCCGTGAAGGGATGGAAATGATCAGGATAGCGAAGAAAGTACGCAGTAAATTCATGGTTCTTGAAAATTACTTCTTCGAACCTCCTGTGAGGAAGGCATGCAGTCTGATAAGAGAAGGAAGAATAGGAAAAGTCCTTGGAATTAGATTCGCAAAGATCAAACGGGTTGATCCCACTCCGTGGGGATGTAAACAGGAATTAATGGGCGGCGGCGCATTTGCGGATGACGGCGTACATCTTGTTGACTCATTCCTTAACATGGGAGGAGAATGCGAACAAATCAGAGCAATGCGCTTTAATCTAGCACATTGCGAGATGGAAGGGGAAGACACGACATTGGTGACAGTGGAGTTCTCCAGCGGGGCTTTCGGCTCGATCACTCATTCCTGGGCGTTTGACAACATTCCGCCAGTCCCACGGTTTGAAATTCTGGGTACAGACGGCTGGATTGCTGAGATACCCAGTAGCAGAGTAGCGCCGAGGAAATTCGGCAATCTGGTGGTGAATGGCAATGAAATTAGTTTTGAGACGTACAACCCCTTCAGGATTGGCATAGAGGGCTTTCTTGACGCTGTAAATCATGATGGTGATGTTCCGATGCCTCCGGAGATTGCTCTGAGGGATATCATGTTTGTAGAAAAAGTGTATGAAGCATCACCTGTGATTTATAGGCACGCGATAAATCAATAAGGTGTTTCAGGACATGGCGGAAGCACCCCTAATGTGGTGTTGCAAGACTCTCCATCATTCTTGCCAGGCCTTTCAGCGCATTGAAATCGTTGTCCGCACCCAATATAACTGCAATCCCAGCTCCATTTTCCGTAAATTGTCCCCGGAACTGCTGCCATTCAAGACTTTTATTTAGTTCTTTTACATATCTATCCCCACAACCAAGTGCAAATCCTCCTGCAATTATGAATCTGTCAACTCCAGTGGCGAGGTTAATGAGGCTAATGGCATTCGCGAGCGGAACCACACTGATGCTCAATGCCTCCTGAGCAAGCGCGTCGCCTTTCTTCAATCCATCAATTATGTCTGTTGCCGTGATCTGTTTGAGCGATGCTATAGGCGAGCTCCCTGCGAACCTTTCTTTCAATTTTTCTGCTATCTTTTCTATGCCCCGGCCGGAGGAAACACCACCAAGGTGCCCCCTGCCGCCACAATCACATATAAACTCCCTGTAGACGTCGCCGCAGTACCAGTGCCCTATTTCGCCGCCGATAGCCCTTTCTCCTGTAAGCACCTGACCGTTCAGGAATATCTTGTTTCCGATTCCGGAACTCACGGTAATTATACAAAATGTCCTGTTTTTATCAGTTACATAACTCCAGCCCATAGCCGTGACATCATTTACGGCGAAAACCTCTGTTATACCTCTATCTCTCAACTTCTTTTTCAGCCCCGAAAGAAGCGGATAAGGAACTGACATTTCACCCCAGAGTGTGGGTGCGCTGTAAACCAATCCGCCTTTCATTGGACCCGGAAAAGCAAGAGCTACCTTCGATATACGAAATCCCTTTTCTGCATAGGATTCTACAAGTGAGGAGATCTCTCCGAGAAAAAGCTCCTGGAGGCCGATTAAGGGCATTGAGTGGAACCTGAATCCAGGCGCCTCTTTCTTCAATGGCAGGATTAGTTTGTCACCCTGGATCACGGCGCTCCTCAGCCATGTGCCCCCAACATCAACTGCAAGTGTGTGGTCTGTCATTTGAGGCAGCCGCCTTCATTGAAGTCCCTGAGATTCGTTATCGCCTCATTCAGAACTTCTTTTTGGAGATCGCCTTTATCACGCAGAAACTCGGCCCTTCCGATGTCTGTGGGTATGACAAGGTTCAGTTTTCCACCTCTGCGAAGGACTATTGAATCGAGTGACTGCCACATCCTTTCCGTGTCAAACGCTTCATTGTCATACAGGTGGTAGCCGAAGTCGACAAGCAGCTTCAGAATTCTGTCATGCAATTCTGCGCTTGCCCTGCCAAGCAGGTATGAAATTTCGGCGGATATCGCCATGTCGAGAGCTACTGCACGACCATGTTTTATCCTGTGCCCCGTATACATTTCAAGGAACGGACCGAAGGTGTGGCCAAAATCGACCATCCTTGCAAGGTTTTTCTCATAGGGGTCTGACTGAAGCTGTTCCAGCATTCTCATGACAGATATGATGTTTATCTTCTGCGTAAGTTCCACATTCGTTCCTGTAATGTAGTAATTAACAATGTTTTTGCTAACATTTTCCAGCAATGAAAAGAGTTCGGCATCGGCAACAATTGCCATCTTTGTTATCTCAGCAAGCCCATTCCTAATCTCTTCGGCGTCGAGCGTTCGCAGAAACCTGAAATCGTTCAGGACAGCGGCAGGCGGATGGAATGTGCCGATAAAATTTTTACTGCCTTCAAAATCCACACCCGTTTTCAGTCCCACCCCTGCATCAACCTGCCCTACCAATGTTGTCGGTATCCTCACATAGTCAAGTTTCCTCATGTAAATTGAAGAGGCCATGCCAACAATATCCATCAGTACACCTCCACCTACGGCCACGAATAGCGATCTTCTGCCCAGGCAGAACCTGTTCGCCTCTCTGCATACATTCACGACGGCCTCAATATTCTTCTTATTTGCGTTGACAGGTAATGCCAGTATTCTGAACTGGTCATCTTCAAACCACAGCCGGAAGTAGTCTTCTATCTGCCTGCCATAAAGCGCATTGACCGTTTCGCTCGTGACAACCAGGCATCTGCGCCCAGCAATCATGTCATGCAGAAGGGAGTTGCCTGCTGAAAGAAGCGCCTCGCCGGCGTAGATTATGTCATAGGAATAATCGAATCGGTTCTTGACCGAAATTGTAGTTCCACCCTCCGAAAGCACAATGCCCGTGGTCTCTGAAGTTGAACGATCAACTTTCATTCCGGTCATATCTGGCGTCGAAAATTAACAGAACTACATTTAATCCTGATGTTAATAGGTAAACCATGCGGGCCGTCATCAGGGTACGGAACGACATTGCCTCTCTACGGTAATTTCCGAATTATTTGTCCTTTATCATCCAGGAGTGTATGTGTGGCAGTGTGAAGCAGCATGCGGTTTCGGACCAACAGGATGGGGAGGTCCTACAGCGACACCAGGCTGGGTGATGGGGACAGTTACTGTCGGCTGAAACTGCTTCGCCGCAGAGAGGGACTTTCAGAATCGTAACTGCAGATAATTATTGCGGATAATCTATATGTGCGACACTTACCTTGCTTTCGGCAAGAAGCACTTTCCTCAGCAATCCTGTGTCGGCACCTTTTCATTTTCGACAGTCGGTCTTCTATTACGCATATGCGCTTTTATATATATTTTGAACCGTAACTGAAATGGGCTCACCCGGATTCGAACCGGGGACCTCCGCCGATCTGACCCTGACAGGGCTGTCAAGGCGACGTCATAACCACTAGACCATGAGCCCTGGCTGAGGGTAATCATGAAATTCTATTTAATATTTCAACAGGCGCAGCCATCAGTAGATATATCCTCTCGTTGCCTCTGGATCAAAATTTGTGACGACCTTAAGTCTCTCTCCCGTTCCACCTGGCAGATACTTTAGAAATGGGTATATTTCCCAGATATCGCCTGAGGAAAGTAACCACGCTTCATGCTCTTCACCGAAACAGCGCCTCGCAATCTGCGCTGTAACTTTTCTTGCGCTCAACTCGTCAAGATAGCCTATTGAATGCAGGTATTCATGTGTCAATATAACATAGACGAATGCATTGAATTCTCTTGGAGTGGAACAGTGGCGCCTCATCGCCTCGAGCAACACTTCATTCACGACTATGTAGTTACCTCCGACCTCCCAGAATGCTCCAAGCGTTGCTGGAAGAGAGGCAAGCATCAGGCCAACCCCCTCCCTTTCCTTCCCTGTCACCATCCTGACAGTCCTCTTCACAATTGAAAAAATCTCACCCAGTTCCATTTTACTGTCAAGTGCATGTGCGAATATTGGAGTGGATGCCCCTCCAGCATTTTTTCTTACTTCGCCTATATTCCGTTTCTCATTGAATTCATCCGAACTGTATGCCATAAATGATGGATACACAATCAATAGAGCACATACTTTGCTATTAAGCATTGTTAAACTAGATATATCATAGTAAACTTCGCAGTCCAGCATAAAATTCATTATACTGCGCCTGGGTGAGTGAATGGATGATATGCCTCGGAATTGAGGGCACTGCACATACTGTGGGTATAGGCATAGTGGACGATGAAGCGCACGTGTTAGCAGAGGCAAGCGATATGTTCAGGCCTGAAAGAGGCGGCATTCACCCCAGAGAGGCGGCCAATCATCATGCAGAGTTTGTGCCAGTCCTCATACAGAAAGCGCTTGAGGATGCGCATCTCGAGCCTCGTGACATCGACATCGTTTCATTTTCTCAGGGCCCTGGCCTGGGTCCATGTCTAAGGACAGTTGCCACAGCTGCAAGGGCTCTATCAGTTTCCGCCAATATACCTATTATAGGCGTAAATCATTGCGTCTCACATATAGAAATTGGCAGGCTCTTCACAGGCGCGTCAGATCCTCTCATGCTTTATGTCTCAGGTGGCAATACTCAGGTCGTTGCATATTCCAAGGGAAGGTACAGGGTGTTCGGAGAGACAATGGATATAGGCGTTGGCAACATGATTGATAAATTTGGTATAATGGCAGGTCTGGGGTTCTATGCAGGCCCTCTTGTGGAAAGGCTTGCTGAAAAGGGAAGCAGGTTGCTTGACCTCCCTTATTCTGTGAAGGGTATGGACGTTGCTTTTTCTGGAATTCTCACAGCACTGAGGCAATATATGAAAGACGGCGCCTCAATAGAGGATATGTGTTACAGTCTTCAGGAAATCTGCTTTGCAATGCTTTGTGAGATTACAGAAAGGGCTATCGCGCATTCCGGTAAGAAGGAAGTTCTTCTTGCAGGCGGGGTTGCCAGGAACAGGAGACTGTCGAATATGCTTTCTGTGATGGCTTCCGAAAGGGGCATCACTCTTTTGGAGCCGCCCGCGAAATATCTTGTGGACAATGGAGTGATGATTGCCTGGTGTGGCCTTCTTGCATACAGAAGCGGGCAGAGGATGACAATCGAACAGACAAAGGTAAATCAGAGATACAGGACTGACATGGCCCCTGTAACATGGCGTTAATTTCGTCTTTCGAGCTGCGCTGCGACAATAGTCTCTAGTTCCTTTATGAATTCAGATAGCTTTTCCTTTGGTATGGTCGCTCCTGCTGCTATGACATGACCGCCGCCTGTCCCACCGACCTTTTTCGATGCCTGGGAAAGTCCAGCAGCGAGGTCAAGGCCCTTTTCCACAAGCGCCTTTGTACCCCTTGCGCTTATCTTGTAGCTGTCTCCCACCAGCGAAAAGGAAATCGTGGGCTTGTTCTTCGCGCCAATGTACGACATATATATGCCCGCAAGCGCACCTGCCAGTGCAGGGTCATCAGATCTGAAATACTGTAAATGCTCTGTCTGTTCCACACCTCCATCCTCAAGCGGATGAAGCCTCTCAAACATCTTCTGCGTGTATTCCACGCGCAATTTCTTGGCCTCCTCAGTTGCCTCTGCATCGCCAAGCTCCATGGCCAGACCTGTGGCATACATGGAACTTCTTCCGCATGCATTTGCCAGACTTGATATCTCCGAAATTCTCATTTTTCGTTTTGAAGAGATATAGTCAATTGTCACAAGCCTTGAAACCTGATCGTAATCGCAGCCTGATGAGGCAAGCATGAGCATCAGCACTGAAGCGACCTTCCTCCTCTCTTCATCTGTATACTCATGGAATGGCTTGTGTGCATCCACATCGATACTGTCAAACAGCCCCACTATCAGAGATTCCCTTCCTGAATAGCCTTTCAGATATGGCTGTGTGGAAGAGGTGAATGCTTCCACAAGATTTTCACCTTCCAGCGTGAGACCATTAATTTCCTCAACATATCCACTTTCAATACCAAGCCGAAGTATCTCTGCATTGAGGCCCGTGAAACCACCCATATGCTGCATATCTCCATAGGCGCCTGCAAGTGCACAGGGAATCAAACTTCTGTTTTGTTCACTGAGTTCTTCGGCAAGTAGATAGGATGTTGTGGAGCCACATACCTCCCTTGTGCCATCCACACCCCAAAGCATTGGATTGATGTGCACAACCTTCTTGCTCTCATTTACAGAATCAGATTTGTGATGGTCCAGAATGATGACATTTGCTTTCAGTGCCTTCAGGAGCTCAATCTGTCCGCTTCCCATATCTGAAAATATGAATAAATCGAATTTCTCTTCAGCAAGTCTTGATACAATCTGCTCGTCAAGACTCCTTGTCATTGTGACCTGAAAGATCTTTGAAAGCTGTAATAAGGCGCCTGTCAGAACAGCGGCAGCACTTATTCCGTCCGCATCATAGTGACTCACGACTCTTATTTTGGAGGCGCTATTAACAAGCTCATAGGCTTTACCAAGTCTTTCCTTTATCTCACCCTTAAGACTTATAGAGGACATCTGTCACATTACCCTCATTTTAGAGCCTCGTAACTGTATGTCCAGTTCTCAGGTAGCTTTCCCTCCCTGATGTAGTACTTCGCAAGGCGCCTTATCTTTGATTCTATGAGTTGCAGACCCCTCTTATTGCTGTAGTCCTTCTTATGCTCCTGAAGATGCTGTGAAACATTCCTTGCCCTCTCGATGAGCGCTGCGAGATCTTCAGGTATCTGAGGTGCAATGCCGGCCTCTGCGAGTATGCGGGAGACTGATTTACCTGTAAGCAGCTGAATATCAGGCACGCCATATTGATCGCGCAAAATGAGACCTATCTGTGCCTGCGTTTTGCCTGACCTTCCAAGCTGAACGATAAGGTCCTCAGCTTCCTTCTTCTGCATCGTGACCCAGGCTGGAAGCTCACGCTTTGCAGGCCTCTTTGATGATGCCTTCCCTTTTCTTCTTGAATGAATCCTGGACATCCATACACCTTGAATTGCTCACAAAATTACCTCCATTATAAATAATGTTAGCATTCCAGTCAGGATTGAAATGGCATTCAGCGAACCTTTGCAGTTATCTGGCAATGTAGCATCCCTCTCACCATGATTGAGCATATTGACCAATACACTTCAACCTGTCATACACTGTTTCAGAACAACGCAGGGGCCAAATTATTTTACCACTTACTGTTTCCACCCAAAACAATGAGCGAAATGATCTCACAGATACACAGTAGATTCGAACTCCCCTTTTCGGAGCCGAAGTATCCGAGAGAGCTTGATTTCAGAATAAACAATCTCAGGCTTGAAATCACTATATTGCCAGAGCGTAGATACATTTCGGGAAGAGCAAGGTACACAATATGTCCGATTGAAGGACTGGACGTAAGTGAACTTGTTCTCGATGCTGCAGAACTTAAGATAAATTTTGTCCGCCTTGGCGGAAGGGAAGTGGCGTTTGAACATTATGATAATAAGATTCACATACCTGTCAACAGGCTGAAAGAAAAGGTGGAGCTTGACATACAATACGAGGGATACCCGGAGACAGGCATGTATTTCGTTCTCCCTGATGAGTATAGGCCTGATAAGCCTGTGCAGGCGTGGACGCAGGGGGAGGATGAATATTCCAGATACTGGTATCCCTGTTTTGACGCTCCAAACATGAAGTTCACCACTGAATTCCACATAACAGTCCCCAGCGGTTTTCAGGCGATCTCAAATGGAAAGTTGAGATCGGTGAAGAAGGCGCCAAAGGGTATGCAGACATACATCTGGGAGGAGAAGGTGCCTCATTCTTCCTATCTCAACTCCATAGTTGTGGGAGAATTCTCTGTTATTGAGGACAATTACAAGGGAATACCTGTGCTCTACTATGTGAGGAAAGGAATGGAGGAGGAGGGGAAGAGGTCATTTGGCAAGACACCTGAAATGATGTCTTTCTTCTCAGATTACATAGGTGTTGAATACCCCTACGAGAAATATGCGCAGGTTGCAGTTGCTGATTTCATGTGGGGTGGGATGGAAAATATAAGCGCCACAACACAGACTGAAGATACACTTCATGACGAAAGGGCACATAATGACTTTCCCAGCGAACCCCTTGTGGCACATGAACTTGCACACCAGTGGTGGGGCGACCTCCTGACAACCAAGGACTGGTCAAATATCTGGCTGAATGAAGGTTTTGCCACTTACTTTGAGTCGCTGTACAGGGAGAAGTCAAGGGGAAGGGATGAATTCCTCTATTATATGGACTCGCTTGCCCAGATATATTTTCAGGAAGATAGCAAGAGATACAGAAGACCAGTCGTGCAGCGTAAATATTTCGTTCCTGGCGAACTTTTTGACAGGACCACATATCAGAAAGGAGCATGGGTCCTCCATATGTTGAGGAATGAGCTGGGGGATGAGCTCTTCAGGAAAACGATGCGTGAATACTGCGAACGGAATATGTTCAGAAACGTTGAGACCTCTGATCTGATTAAGGCTGTGGAAGATGCGACAGGAAGGAACATGCAGGAATTCTTTGATCAGTGGGTCTTCGCCCCGGGCTATCCTGAGCTGAAGATAAAATATGAATACAGAAGCGATGGGGAGCTTTCGCTCACAATAAAGCAGGTACAGTCACGCGAGGATGGAACACCGCTGTTCAGATGCAATCTCAAACTGGGCATTGTGGTTGATGGGAAGAGAAGCGAGGCAACCGTGAGGCTTAAGGATGAGGAGACGAAATTCACAATGAAGCTTAAGCAGAGACCCTCCTTTGTCAGCATAGATCCTGAGAACAGCCTTTTGAGGAAATATGAGTACGAAAGACCATTTGAAGATATTGTCAACCAGCTCAGCAAAGGCACTTCGTTTGAAAAGATAATGGCGGCCAGAGAGCTTGCAAAGAAGTCGAGGCACGACGCAGTCGAGGCGCTTTCTGCAGAAATATCAAAACGCAACTTCTATGGAGTGCATGCGGAATGCTGCGACGCTCTTGGCAAGCTGAATAGAGTGGATGCACTGGAGGCTCTCATGAAAGCTGAAATACCAGATTCAAGGGCAAGAAAGGTACAGGTGAGGGCTGTGGGTTCATACAGGGAAAGGAGTGCCCTACCTTTTCTTGAAGGTTTTCTTGAGGACCCGAGCTATGCTGTCCAGGCAGAGGCTGTGAATGCAATAGCATTGTGCGGTGGAAAAGAGGCTAAGGACACTATTCGGAAGGCCATGGGATTGCAGTCTCATCTCGATATTGTGCTGTGCTCTGCACTCAATGCGTTTGCTGAAATTGGGAGCATGGAGGATATTGAAATGTTGAAGGAATATACAGGGAGGAAATATAGATGGAGGGTGAGGGCGGCTGCACTCAGCACTATCGCAAAGCTTGGCAAATCTGATGAAAGGGTGAGGAATTTTGTAATCCAGCAGCTCAGGGAGACTGATGTATCCTATAGACTTCGAGTTGTGGATGCTGTGGCAGAGCTTGAGTCGGCTGAAGCGATACCCGAACTGCAGAGGGTCCTGGATACGGATAGGGACGGCAGGGTGAAGAGAGCAGCATATGATGCGATTGAACGCATAAAAAAGTCGCTGAAGAGGCCTGCAGAGATAGACAATATGAACAGGTCAGTGGAGGAATTGAAGGGTGAGTTGCGAAACCTGAAACAGAGGCTGGAATCTATGGAGCAACGTCTCAGGCACAGAGCCTGACACGCGCATCCAGTGCAACAGGCCTGTCCCCTTCAACAATTATGGGATTGATGTCCATTTCATGTACATGCTGTTCTGCAATCATTCTTGAGCAGTTAACAAGCAAGGCTGCAAGCTGGGAGGTGGCGTTGGCAGAAAGTGCATTTGAAAGATTAGTGTCACTGATCAGGCGTGATGCCTCCTCCATGCTCATAGGGGAAATACTGTATGCCTTCCTGTTGCAAAATTCCACCATGGATCCGCCGCTTCCAAACATGATTATATGAGTTTGAAGCGAAGAAAATGAACCTATGGTAAACTCAGCAGAGATATTGAACTGCCTGGATATGGTAAAGAGGGGGTTTGAAAGTGAGAGTTCAACCGCTCTTGACATGAGCCTGTGGTAGGCGTCACGCAACTCATCTTCCCTCCTTATCCAGAACTCGATAAGGCCTGATTTTGCCTTATGAACCCCTTCCTCCGAATATATCTTGGCCGTTACAGGATATCCTATTACTCCTGCAATTGACACTGCTTCCTGCTCATCATGTGCAATTGCGATGGGAAACTCTATCCCATATCGTGAAAACAGCTCAATTATCTCCTCTATTCCGAGCGTTCTTCCTGCTCCTCTGTCACAGAAGACAGGGCTTGCAATGTGTTCTAGGCCCACTTTCCTGAGTCTGAGGAGTACATTGGCTGCCTCTTCTGCTGAGCGGAATACAGGAATGTCTTCTTTCCAGCAATTTACAAAGGCTCTATCTATTTCCTCGGTCTCACCCAGCCATATCACTGCAAATGGAAGAGACAGTGTCTCCTTAATCCTGCTGATTTCCTGAACAAATTCTCTTGTAGAGTATGATGTTGGAGCTCCTATAAGCAATGCGTCGAATGCACCAGATGCAGCTATTATTTCCGCCGCTTCCCCATACATCCTTACCCTTGAGGTAGCGGCCATCGTCAGATCGAGCGGATTCCTGATGCTCTGCAACCCCTGAATGCTGCTGGCTATTTTGCAACTCAGTGCATTATCGAATTCTGGTTGACGAAGCCCTGCCTTTGATACAGCGTCAGAGATATTTACGCAGAGACCTCCTGGACCGGAGATGGAGGCTATCCTTCCCCCCTTTAGATTTCCTATGCATTCAAATGATGCGCATGTCTCTATCAGCTCCTGGAAACTTTCTACCTGAATCACTCCGCATTTATCAAGGAATGCAGCATATGCCTGTGCAATGCCTGAGATTGCACCCGTATGAGAAAATGCAGCCATTCTCCCCTCTTCAGTGATTCCAGCCTTGAATGCAATGACCTTCTTTCCATTCCGCCTCGCATAATCGCAGGCTTCAAAAAATTGCTCCGGTTTTCTTATCTCCTCCAGATACAATGAGACGCAGTTCACCTCTGCACTTCTGAGCGCATATTCCATGAGGTCTTCAATGCCAACAAAATATTCATTGCCTGTGCTAACAGCAAATGCCACACCTCTTCCCCTCCTTTTCATGGCGAGAAGGAATACCTCTGTGAAGGAGCCGCTCTGAGATAAGAAGACAATTGGGCCCGGCGCCTCAAGCAGTGACCTGTTGAATGTAATACCTGAAATGTTATTGTGAACGCCGAGACAGTTGGGTCCAAGAAACACAGTTTTTATTCGCGAAGCGGATTCCTTGCTCCAGCCCTCTATCTCTGAGGACATCACTATGGCCGCAGGGATTGAATTACGGTTGCACTCATTGAGGATCTCCAGTGCATTCCTTGGTGGGACGATGATATACGCTAAATCAGGTGTTTCGCCTGAAGAAATTGCGGCTGAAATGTTTGGATAGCACCTCCTTCCAAATAGCTCCCTTTTTGATGGGTTTATGAGCAAAACTTGCCTTCCGGATGCAAGCAGATTTTCACTTATATCTTTGCCAAGTTTTCCAACTGCATCTGTTGCACCTATCACTGCAATTGATGAGGGGTTCATCAGTTTTTTAATGAAAAATTCACTCAGTGCCATTTAACAACCCTCTTAGTCCTAGCGTGCGATATATAATGCTGCAGGATGCAACCGGCACCTTTAATCTTATTCTGGTTGTGCGCGCCGGAGCACCTGTGTGTGTTGTGGTGTCTTCCATTGCTTGAAGCATCTACAGCCAGAAACAGTAATACACCGGGGTTAGATATTGTAGTGTGTTTGCATTCATTCTGTGTTACCGACATCATACTCTCGCATTGAACTGGTGAGATGATTTCTGTGCAATGGATAAAGGGGCACCTGAGCAGGTAACGAATATTAATGATGAATTAGACGCTCCGCTTAAAACTCCTCTCACCTCAATGAAACTCTGTGGTCTTTGAAATTCACTTTGTTTGAAGCTGTTTCTGCATCAACGCTTTTCTTTAATCAAAGAGTATGTCCAGTCCATAGACGAAGTAATTCACCAATCTTATTATTGATAAAGCGCATCATATAAGCATGGAAGATACAATTGAGTCAGTACTGAAGCGCTACAGAACGGTGGCGGTTGTTGGTCTATCAAAGGATCCATCGAAGGATAGCTATGAGGTCGCAAGTTTTCTTAAATCCAAGGGCTTTCGCATCATACCTGTTAATCCCACAGCACAGGAGATAATGGGAGAGAAATGTTACCCCTCGCTGAGCTCTTTACCAGATGAACTCAAACGAGCCGTTGAAATAGTTGATATCTTCAGGCCGTCCGAAGCTGTGCCACCGATTGTTGATGAAGCAGTCGAATTAAGAAAGAGGTATGGGAAGCCGGATGTGATCTGGATGCAGCTTGGCATTTCCAATGAAGGTGCAGCTGCAAAGGCAAGGGCAGCAGGCATGGTGGTCATTCAGAACAGGTGCATTATGATCGAGGGAAAAAAGAAGGAGCAATTGCTTAACTTCAAAATTTAAGTCTACTGTCTGAGTCATGAGGAAGGGTAGACTGTGGCTGTCTACGGTGGAAGCACAGTAAAGGTGGAGCCATTCGGCATCGAGCACATTCCAGGCGAGGAAAGGCACGGGACTCCGAAGAGACTTCTGACACTCTGGTTTGCCTCCAATGTCACCATAGGCAGCTTTGCAGTTGGTTACCTCGCCGTATCTGCATTTCAGCTTCCTGTATACAGCGCGTTTCTTTCCTTCCTCATTGCCAATGTAATTGGCGGCATTCTCCTGGGCCTTGTAAGCGCTGAAGGTCCTTCATTTGGATATCCACAGATGGTGATTAGCAGGGCGACATTTGGCAGACGTGGCGCCTACCTTCCCGCAGCCCTTCAATGGGCAAGCACAGTTGGATGGTTCACTGTGAATGCTGTACTCGGAGCATTTGCGTTGAATGCTCTAACACATATTGGTTATTTACCGTCCGCAGTCGTGCTGCTTGCAACCATGGTGGTTGCAGGGATATATGGGCACAACTTCATTCATCAGCTCGAACGCGTGATGACAGTGATACTCGGTATCTTTTTCGCAATTGTGACCTTTATACTGCTCAGCAAATACAATGCGCTTTTGCACTATCATGCCTCTGTGCTGCCAGGTTCTTACTATTTCTATCCTAGCTTCATACTGCTGACAGGTGCGTCACTCTCATATTTGATGAGCTGGGCACCCTATGCATCAGATTACTCGAGGTATCTTGGCGAGAATACACCTGTCTCCAGGAGCTTTCTTTACACCCTTGTTGGAGGTGCTGCAGCCTCTTTCTGGTTTGAAGCACTGGGAGCGCTTGTGGCAGCCTACATCTATGGTAATGTACATGGAGCTGCGGGCGTGAGCATAACCTCTTCCATATCCGTTGTGCTTGGCCCCCTGGGCTCTGCAGGTTTGCTTGCAATTGTTCTGGGAACACTCGCAGCAAATGCACTCAATATCTATACCGGTGCCCTTTCATTTCTCGTTCTTGACATACGCCTCAAGAGATGGATGGCGGTACTGCTGGGCGGAATAATAGGGGGTACGTTCACATTGCTTGTTGCTGGGACCTTTACGTCCTTCTATGAGGGCTTCCTGCTCCTCTTGGATTACTGGGTTACGCCATGGATTGCTATAGTGGTTGTTGACTTCTACATCTTCGGAAGGAGGGGACCAGAATATGTCAGAAAGGCGCCTTCTATTGGGATTGCTGCCCTTATCAGCTATATAACAGGTCTTCTGTGCTCCATTCCGTTTATATCATGGAGTTATGCTAATTTGAGCTATACTGGCTATATCTCCTCGCACTTTCTTCGCGGAGCAGATATAAGCTATTATGTTGCCTTCCTTGTCACCTTCCTTCTCTATTATTTCATTGCAAGAAGGCGCATCACCCCGCTGCCCTCCGGATATGCATCTGGGAGCGGTTGAGGAGATGGGAAAAGTATAATATTCAGTGGGATTTGATGCGTAAGAAGGTGCACTGTTGAATGGCTGATTTCAAGGCAGTAATAAACGATCCCAAGTCGGGGGCGTCGTATCAGGTAGATGTCACAGGTCCACAGACGAATGCACTTGTCGGTAAGAAGATAGGGGATGTGATAGATGGTATCTATTTCAAGCTCCCAGGCTACAAGCTGCAGATAACGGGCGGATCTGACAAAGACGGTTTTCCCATGCGCCCTGATCTTCCAGGGCAGCAGAGAATCAGGCTGCTTCTAACAGGCGGCCCTGGCTTCAGGTCACGTACAAAGGGACTGAGGAAAAAGAAGACGGTGCGAGGCAATACTGTATCGCCAGCAATTGTGCAGCTGAATCTAAAAATCGTCTCAAACGGTCCAACCCCGATAGGGGAGATTTTCAAGAAGGAAAGTAAGTGATGCAGTTGACCAGACAGCCTGAGGTCAATGTCGGACTTGTTGGTCATGTTGATCACGGTAAGACAAGTCTTGTGAAGGCACTCACCGGTCAGTCCACTGACAGGCATTCTGAGGAAATAAAGAGAGGCATATCCATAAAACTCGGCTACGCTGATGCATCTGTCTATAGATGTTCTGGGTGCGATGATCCTGAATGCTATTCGACATTCCCTGATTATCTCAACTGCGAGAAGAAAGAGTATCTGAGGTCTGTTTCCTTTGTCGATTCCCCGGGACATGAAACGCTGATGGCGACAATGCTTTCCGGAGCTGCAATAATGGATGGGGCGTTGCTTATAATTGCAGCAAATGAGAAATGTCCTCAACCGCAGACAAGAGAGCATCTCATGGCGCTTGAGGTTATAGGCGTCAAGAGAGTAGTTGTTGTGCAGACAAAGATAGACATAGTGAGCGAAAAGCAGGCAATGCAGAATTACAATGAGATCATTCAGTTCCTGGAAGGCACCATAGCCGAGGGCTCGCCTGTCATACCCGTCAGTGCGCATCACAGAACCAATCTAGATTATCTGGCCTGGTGCATTGAAAAGGTGATCAAAACACCAGAAAGGGATGAGAGCCGGCCTGCGAGGATGTACATAGCAAGATCCTTCGATGTCAATGTGCCAGGTACGCCAATTCGGGAGCTGAAGGGAGGTGTAATAGGGGGTACCATATCTCAGGGAAGGATCAGCGTAGGGGATGAAATAGAGATCTCACCCGGTAGAAAGGTTGAGAGTGGGGGCAGGTCCAGCTGGCAACCCATAAGCTCAACAGTCACATCGATTCACTCGGGCAAGCTTGAATTTGAATCTGCAGGACCCGGAGGTCTGATTGCTATGGGCACCAAGCTTGATCCAGCAATGACAAAATCTGATAATCTTGTTGGTAAGATTGCAGGCAAGCCAGGCACTCTCCCCCCTGTGGTGACATCTTTCTCAATGGAAACGCATCTGCTCGACCGTGTCGTTGGAACGGTTGAGGAGCAGAAGATAGATCAGATAAAGACAAATGAGCCGCTCATGCTAAATGTCGGGACATCAACAACTGTTGGCACAGTCACAAGTGCAAGGAAAGATGTATGTGATGTGAACCTCAAGATACCGCTCTGTGCCGAGGCAAAAGAGAGGGTTGCAATCTCAAGGCGTATTGCAGGCAAATGGCGCCTGATAGGATATGGCATAATCCAATGATCTGAGCATATGGACAGCGTTTCAGATGAAGAGAAAACAGATCATAGTGCTTGATACCAGCGTACTTCTATCTATCTTCGAAGACAGGGCGAAACTGGGCGCACTTATAGACGCTGCCGGCGGAGGAGAACTTGTTGTGCCCTCCTCAGTTGTTCTTGAACTAAAAAGGATAAAGGGAAGCAGCGCAGCTGCAGCACTTTCACTCGCAACTTCATTTCCTGTCTTTGAGACAGAGAAAAGAGGGGATGATGGCGTGATCGATGCATTCACAGCGCTCAACGCGTTCGCTGTGGCTACAAATGACAGTGAACTTGCAGATAGAATCATACGGATGGGTGGAAGGGCACTGAGGCTAAACAGAAACAGGAGGTTTACTTTCTACGGCACATCCGATGTCCCCTGAAATGTTATTATGTGAAAACCAGATCTGGCTCACATGAAGAGAGACCCTGTATCTTCCCTCAAGCAGATAGCACTCATGGGAGCGCTTCATGCGCCAAGTGAAATCACAACTGGAAAACTTGGCGAGGCACTTGGCATAAGCCAGCAGGCTGCATCGAGGGAAATAATGAAGCTTCATCAACAGGGGCTTATCGAGAGACAGATGGGTAGCAGGGGCTTCAGGATTTCAATAACTGAGAAGGGGATTAAACTGCTCAGGAGGGAGTATGAGGAATACCGCATGCTTTTCGAGCCTGTGAAGAAGCTCGTAATTCATGGTATAGTTTCAGGTGGGCTGGGAGAAGGGCGCTATTACATATCGCAGCCTAAATACAGAAAGCAGTTTCAGGAAAAGCTCCTGTTCCTTCCGTACGAGGGAACGCTCAATCTGAAGATTATTCCCTCAGATATGCCGAACTTTGAGTTGCTTGCGAGATCGCCAGGGATAAGGATAGAGGGCTTCGTGAGCAAGGGAAGAACGTTCGGCGATGTTAAGTGCTTCCTTGCACGTATTCATGATATGGAGTGTGCGGTCATTCTCCCCGCGAGAACACATTATTCAGACGTCATGGAACTTATAGCCTCCAGGCATCTGCGCTCTGCCCTATCACTCAAGGATGGCGACCTGCTTGAAGTTACAGTGGAGCTGGAATGATCAGAATCTGGAGGCGAGATACTCGTATGCTGCGTCAAACAGCAGGCTACCGTCTGCCTTCTCCTCTGGACGGCCTGTTCTTGTCCATGTGTGGGTCAGGTATCTCCAGTAGGCGCGCTCAGGGTGTGGCATCATGCCCAGTACATTTCCTGCTTCATTGGTCAATGCGGCAATGCCCAGGGTTGTGCCGCTTGGGTTCCACGGGTAGCCTAAAAATTCACCCTCGCTGTCGCAGTACCTGAATACTATGCCGTCTGTCTCCTCGAGTCTTTCAATCCACTCCCTTTCCTTTGAGGGCTGAAAGAGAAGCCTTCCCTCTGTATGAGCTGTGGGCATAGAGACAATGGCATTGTATCCTATCTTCCTCGTAAAAATGCAGCTACCCCTGTTGACATTCTTCAGCAGCGCGGGGCGGCATTCGTATCTCCCAGACATATTTGTTGCAAGCGCCGCCCTTGGCATGAATTCAGCCCTTTCCCCTCCTGCTGGCAGAAGCCCGAGCTCAACGAGAACCTGAAAGCCGTTGCATATGCCAAGCACAAGCTTCCCTTCATCTATGAACCTGAGCAGTTCATTTCCAAGGCTGCTCCTGATGCGGGATGCGAATATTGCGCCAGCGCGGACATAGTCGCCTGAGGAGAAACCGCCGGGAAGTATGAGCATATGGTAGTCTTCAAGCCTCCTCTGAAGGGAGGATGGGCAATTGGGTTCAAGCTGCTTCAGATGTACTATTTCTGCGTTGAGCCCGGAAGCGCTGGCTGCTGCTGCGACCTCCTCCGCCATGTTTGTGCCTTCAATCCGCAGCACACAGCTCTTCAACCCCTCGGACAACTCTCACATCTCCTTCCACAATCTTGATTGCCATTTTTCCTTTAATTGCCTCAGATCCCCAGCATAGAGTATTTCTGCCCTATCATAGACTGCTATTTCGCTACCGCCAGTGGTCCCTATCTTCACAGCTTTTTCCCCCAGCATATCCTCCAGCTCTGCGGACATCGAAGCACCCACTTCAATGATCCACTGCGATGTTCCCTCCGCGAAGAGTTTTTCCTGAACCGTATTGTCCGTTACAGTTGAAATGTCCATTGTTGCCCCTATGTTTCCCCCAAAGCACATCTCGGCAACAGTTACAAAGATGCCACCGTCCGAGACATCGTGGCATGAAAGGATGAGTCCAGACTTCATGGCATTCAGCAGAAGTTCACGCATTTCAGAGAGAAGCCCGAGATCAGGCAGAAGTGGGGTTCCATCTCCAGCGCCATAGATTCTCCCGAAGGCGGATTGAGACAGGCTTCTCCTTTTATCGCCTACAAGATACAGATTGCTGCCTGCCCGTTTTATGTCTGAAGAGACAGAAAGACGAATGTCATCAACTATCCCAACACCCATCAGTGCCACTGTGGGCGGTATCTGTGAGCTCGGGGACTCATTGTAAAAGCTCACATTCCCCGAAGGCACTGCAATGCCCAGCTTTTTGCATGCATCTGATAAACCCCTCAGCGTCTCCTCAAATTCCCACATGACCTCCGCCCTTTCCGGGTTTCCGAAATTAAGACAGTTGGTCAGAGCATCTGGCCTCGCCCCGACAGATATAAGATTCCTGCACAGCTCATCCACGGCTGTGATTGCGCCTGTGTAAGGGTCCACCATTGCAGTCCACGGAGCTGCAGCAACAGAAACACCAAGACCGCGCCAGCTGTTCCGCAGAGGTTTCAGAACAGCGGCATCTCCATGCGATAGCACAGGAGGGAGGCCATTGAGCGGCTTTATCACTGTCCTGCCTCCAACTTCAAAATCATACATGTGAACTATCCAATCCCTGCTGCATATATTCTCATCGCTCAGAAGCGCGTCAATCGCCTCATCTATTGCGATTTTAACTTCCACAGGCTTTCCTTCCACTCTTTTCCTCCGTTCCGATTTGCGTTCGTATTCAAGCGTTCCGTAAGCAAATTCTGTCTCAAGATTCAACACAGTCGCTCCATCATAAGTGCAGATGATTCTCTGTTCATCGATCACCTCTCCTATCACAGCAGCACTGACATCCCAGAATTCGAATGTTTCAAGCACGGCAGGGACCTTCCCTTCCTCCACAGCCAATAGCATTCTTTCCTGCGATTCAGATATCCATATCTCCCATGGCATCATTCCCTTTTCCCTGAGAGGTACAGCGCTCAGGTCAATCATAGCACCCTTTCCTCCAGCATGTGCCATCTCCCCCGCACAGGCTGAGAGCCCTCCCCCTCCCAGGTCCTTCATTGAAGATATTGCTCCCTTGTGCACAAGCTCCAGTACTGCATTTATCAGAGGCTCCTTTGTTATGGGGTCTCCGAGCTGCACAGCGCCTCTGTCGCCTTCCTCTGATTTTTCGGTGAGCACCCTGGATGCAAAGTTGACCCCATGTATCCCATCCTTCCCGGTGAGCCCGCCTGCAAGGACTATCTTCTCCCCTGCTGCTTTGAATCTATTGAGCATCACATGCTCCTTCTTTCCAAAACCAACGCATCCCGCATTGACCAGACAGTTGCTTATGTATCTCTCATCAAACCATACCCCTCCACTGACGGTAGGCACACCTATTCTGTTCCCATAATCCCTTATCCCCGCAACAACCCCTGAGAACAGATATTTGGGATGCTTTGTTCCCTTTGGAAGTTCACTCTCAGGTGTTTCAAGCCTCCCGAAGAATAATGGATCGGCAAGCGCGATAGGTCTGGTGCCCATGCAGAGTATGTCGCGCACTATCCCCCCTATGCCAGTCCCTGCACCACCGTACGGCTCTATCGCACTGGGGTGATTATGGCTTTCCATCTTGAGGGAATAAACATGTGCGCCGTCGAACGACATGACACCTGCATCGCCTGTCATGTATGCCCTGGCTGCGAGAGGAAAAAGATATTTTTTCAAAAGCTTCCTTGAACTTTTGTAACTGCAGTGCTCGCTCCAGGCCTGAGCGATACAGTGCAGCTCAACATCTGTTGCTGCCCTTTGCTTCACTCTAAAAAAATCTCTTATCCTCCTCATCTCTTCCATACTGAGCGAAAGAGACATGCTCTCATTGAGTTCAGAAAGCGCATCGTCATTCATGAATCCAATATCTATGTGAAGTACCCCTTTCCTTCCCCTAGAAAAATAGCTCTGCAATCAATGCCCCTCCAGTCTTCTATAGGAATAGTTTTGAATGGCGGGATTTGCCAGAAGTTTACGGCACATCTCCTCGATTTCAGCATCTGCCTTACCATTTTCAATATCTATCAGGAATCGCTTCGAAGATGCGACATACCTTACACCCTTGAAACCCAGCATCTGCAGCGCCTTCCTTGTGTTTTCTCCCTCAGGATCGACAACCCCTTCTTTCAGCGAGATTATGACCTCATAGAGCGGCATACAGATGCTTCATTGACCATTAGCCTATTAAATTAATGGTCAGCGACCTCTGTTAATTTTTGCTTTCCCTGTTACACTTTTTATGTAATTACTATGATGGATTCGAAAGAACCGCTGCCTCATCACGTAAACAAATTGGACTTGATGCTTTCAATCGACAGATGCTGCTGGTTATGCTATCAGAATGAGCCCGGTCGTTACATTAATGCTACGGGATCTTCAAGTGCTTCTCTAAAAGGAACATTTACCCCTGGGCATTTGAAGGATGCATCTGTGTGAGCGCAAAAAGGATTTCAATTAAATTGAGCATTCATGGGAAAATATAGTTCTATATCGAATACAAATTTTTATCATCGAAGACACAAACGCTGAATGAGCATCTATCTGTTTCCAATAACGAATGAATTAGAGGCGCATTCCCTGAATCACTTCCTATCCACCATTTATGTGGATGTAGCTCTCCTCATGCAGCACACCTGATTTCCTGATTGCTATAAGGAGCAGCACACCGGAGATACCAAACAGGTCAAGCGATGCCCACATGGCGGGCCCGCTGCTGAATAGGAAGAGGAAAAATGAGCCGACAGCAGGGCCCAGAGCCCTGCCCATTGAATTGGCCATACCATTGAATGCCATAAATCTGCCCATCTTATCCCTGGGGGATAGCTTTGATACTATTGTTGAGATGGTGGGTGTTGTAAAGTTCTCACCCATGGTAATGATTATCATATCCAGCAGGACATCCACGAGATTGTGTGAGAAGCCGACAAGGAGATAGCCTATCGCATAAAGCATTGAACCAGTTATGAGACCATTGAAATCATTGATCCTATTCACGATGCGTATCGCAGGCATCTGGCCTATTATTACCACAAGGCCATTTATTGCGTATATATAGCCAATGTCTCCTGCAGGTATGTTTATCCTTTCCGATGAGAAGAGCGAAAGCGTGACGCTGAACTGAGCAATCATTATTGTAATTAAAAGTGTGGAAGCTGAGAACATGGTCAGTGCTTTATCGAAAACTGCCACCTGCTTCAATCTGTCCCTGAGCCTCATTCCCGAAGATTCAGACAGGGTACCTGTCTCCCTGATGAATAAAGAAATTATCGCAATCTGTGCGATGACCAGTATTTCAACAAGTGTGAATACGAAGACCATGCCATGGACATAGAGAAAACCTGCGGATAGAGACCCAGAGGCCCAGCCTATGTTCGTCAATACTCTGTAAAGGGCATAGCCGTTTTCTCTCTGTGATATGTGAGTGACATCTGCAACCATTGCAGTGGAGGCAGGTGCTATTATCCCTCCTGATACGGAGGTGAGTATGAAAAAGATGACTGCAATCAATGCAGGAAGGAGTAGAACGATTGAAAGTATCAATGCAAGGTACACAATGGCGCCTGCAATGCCTGCAATGATCATTGCAATCTTTCTTCCAAGAAAGTCAGAAATGTGCCCACCCACGATATGGCAGAGCGCTGAGGAGATCGCAAGGATGGCAAAGGCTGCACCCACCTCAATAACTGGTACGTGCATCTTTTCATTGAGGAATAGAGCCATGTACGGCCAGACACCTCCCATGGCAGTCGATCTTATCATCATGACTATGCTGACTGCCCAGAGCTGCCTGTTTCCAAACATGAGCGATTGCCCAAGCGACCGCATCTGACCACTTATGGATGCGGTCTTCAGTTTTAACTTTCTAAATAACCTTTCTATTTTCAGTGTTCATACGCCAAAGAATGTATGGACAACGTCAATTATGCCCGAAATTACAAATTGAACAGCGAGCGCAGAAAGCAAGATACCCTCTATTCTGGAGAATGCAAGCGCTCCCATTTTACCGAGTTTGTTGAATATCGGTGCAGCGTAAACAAGCGCAAGATATGAGGAAACCACCGTGACCATTATTGCAGCAATCACATAGAGCTCGTTCAGAAAATTATGGGCTCTGCCGGAGAATATGATGACAGTGGTGATTGCACCTGGGCCGGCAAAGAGTGGAATCCCCAGGGGCACTATTCCTATGGATTCCCTTTCCATGGCCTCATCCTGCTCTTCCCTTGTCGTCTTAGTCCTCGGGTTTTCACCGTGAAGCATTGAGTATGAAGTGGAAAATAGCAGTATTCCACCAGCTATCTCAAATGCAGGAAGCGATATGCCATAGATCTCGAATATGACCTCACCTAGCAGGCCAAAGAGAATGAGTGCACCTGCTGTCACCCATACCACCTGCATTATCACCCTGCGCTTCGCTCTTTCATCATATCCAGATGTCAGCGCATAAAATATGGGGACATTACCAATTGGATTGACCACCACAAAGACTGAGGTAATGGCCTCAATGAGAAAGGTGAAATTGATCAGAAGAGCACCGCCTCCGTTGAATAATGTCAGCCATATATTTAGTGCATGCCTAAAGCAGCCCCCACCCTGAAAATGGAGATATATCCGCTGTGCCCCAGCGTCTCAAATGAATGTCTTGTTCTTCCCTCGTTCACTTCCAGCTTTCTGAGCAGCGTCTCAAAACTCAACTCGTGCAGCAGTGATTTGCGCCGTGCCTCAACCACCATCCTTTCACTCTGGTTGAATGTGGGGGAATAGCTTGCAACCATCCCTCCAGGTTTAACAGATTGTAGGACTGTTTCCAGGCACTCCCATGGTTCCGCCATATCAATCATGGCAGCATCCGCGAATCTTGTTGTGCAAAATTTTCTTCCATCTGCAAGCACAGGGTACCAGTTATCCAGCAGCCCGAAGGAAGAAACGTTTTCCTTTGAAAGCTGAAGCGAAGAAGGGTTGACGTCTAATGTCACGACGAAGCCTTCAGGCGCTACACGTGATAACAGGCATAGCGTCATGGAGCCAGAGCCCGCACCTATCTCCAACACACGGGAACCGCAGCGTATATCCAGGTAGTGAGCTATCTGCGCGGCATCCTTTTCCAGTATGATCTGTGGCCCTCTCTTTATGTTATTCAGAAAATCGCTCAATGTTGCCGGAAATAGTGTAAATTGCCTGCCGCTTACCTGCACCTTGCTTCCAGATACACTCCTTTCTAGCATATCTCTGTCAACAACACCAAGCCCCCTCACACGAACAAGTCCGCTCCCCGCTGGCACAATATAGCGCCTGCCCTTTTCATCTATGAGTAGTGAGGTATTCATAATCAGGCACCATCTGACAGTTGAAAGCTATTTTTTCGCATGTGAACCCTTGTCTTTCGTATTCCACGTATTCAAGGCGGGATATTTTAGCAACACAGTAGATATTTTTAACAATTATCCATGTACCTCAGCTGTGAATTGAGATGCAGATGCTCAACAACTATATGACAAAAGAGACATCGAGGGCAAAGTCGAGAAAAGATGTGCCGAAGGATGAGATGCTCCAGATAATGGATGAGGTCCTGAAATATCTCCCTTATGACAGGAAGCTGGTATGGGATGCAAATATTAACGGCATTGTCATTCGACATACAGGCAACAGTCAGCACCAGTATGATTTCTGGATGGAGAACTGGTGGCCTGCACCGAATAACCCAACCACATTACCACACGCATTTCTTTATTCTGTCATAGGTGTTCCTGACAGGGAACCTCAGGCACTCTTCTGCCCGGAACTCAACACTGCGCTTTTCATCAATACAGAGTACTATGGCCAGGCTAAAAGCTGGGCTCTTGGCATCGCCGCATCAATCCTGGAGAGGCATTATAACACGCATTCTATCCATGGCGCCTCCGCCGAATTGGGAGGTAAGGGGGTCGTAATCGTCGCTCCAACAGGAACAGGAAAGACCACACAGGTTAACAAGCTCTTTCAACATTCAGATGGAAAGGTGGTGGGAGATGACTGGGTCTACATACAGCACCCACCCAACCTCAAGAGCGGTAAGAATTATAGATTCACTGTAAAACAGCCGGAACGCAGACTCTATATCAGGACAGAGAATGAGGAAAATGAACCCTGGCTCAGACCTATTCTGGATCACTGCAAATGTGAGAATGTTGTAATGCGTAAGGAGGACTGTCAGAACGAGGTATGCTGGAACAAGTGCCTGAAGGGGGAGAGGACATGCGTCTTCGACCAGGGAAGACAGTGGTGTTTCTATGCCTTCGGTAATTCACGCGCTCTCCTTCCCAGAGAGTGGATGAAGGGTGAGGAGAAGGTTGCGGATCAGACACAGCTGAACCTTCTGGTCCTCCTGAGGCGTGATAACACCTCCCCTGCACAGGTGGATCTGGATCCTGACGAGGCGATAGAGGTACTCAGGGAAGGTAGATATATGATAAGGCCAGGCTCAGGTCCAAAGGAGAAATGGGGAACAATGGCCAATGAACCATGGTATAACCCCTATCTGCTTGTCAGAGATGACAGGAAGCAGGAAGAATTTTTCAGAAGAGAGATAGAATCAGCAAGATGTATTCTGCTGAATACAGGCGTCGAAACAATTGAGCAGACGCACAACAGGATAGTCAAGGAGCTGAGGGCCTCCTAAATGGAGGAATTCTTAAGCAGCAGTCCGCAGCGCATGCAACGTGTGTCGTACTTGGACACTGCCTGACCACATCTAGGGCAGTGGGGCAGACCAGTGAGTGAGAAATGAGTGGCCTGCCTCTGAGCTCCTTCATTGAGCGCAGCAGTATTCTCCTTCTTCCTCTCGGGATTGAAATTTATTCTCAACTCATACGGTGGCGTACTGGTCACACCTGTCTTCCATCTCGTGAGATAGAGGTACATTGAGAGTGCAACGGGTCCAGAGATGAAGACAGCAATTGCCCACATCCTTGTTCTGACTTCATAATAGGCGTCATTCCAGACCCATGCAGACACAGGAATAAACACTATAATCCAGGCAAAAAGTGCATAGACCTCAATAGATTGCATCCCGATCCCGAGGGATGTAAACGCATTTTTTCTATTTAATTATATCATAGTTGAGGCACAATCAAGAAAAATGCGGTAGAAAGCAAGCGTATGATATTTTCCTTTATCATTTCATGTTCCAAAATATTAAAGTGTTAATACTTGAATATAGTGTGTTGAATAGACGATAAGAAGGCGACAGAAGTGGAAGAAAAGGATGTAACCATAAGATTGGGCGCTGCTGCAGGTGATGGTATTCAGAGCGCCGGGGAGATGCTCACCAGACTTCTTTCTATGTCCGGTCAGTATGTGAGCACGTACAACGGCAATCAATCGCTGATAAGGGGAGGGCATGTCTGGTTCCATATTCATGCCGGTAACTGGAGGGTAACATCGCTTGGTTTTGGAATAGACTACCTTCTGGCCCTGAATCAGATAACATTTGACGAGCATGCGATGAAGGTCAACAAGGGTGGCGCAGTCATATTTGATCCGAAGACAGTGAAACAGGGTCCTCTGCCTGCTGGCGTCACACCCATCCCCATTCCTCTGAGTGAAATAGCACTGAGGTATGATAAGAGACCCCTTATGAAAAACACAGTCGGAATCGGCGCTATAGCATCACTGTTGGGCATAGAGAAAGAGATGCTCAACGAGATAATCCAGGAACAGTTCGGCAATAAAGGTGCCAAGGTGGTGGAGGGAAACGTTAAGGCTGCACTCGATGGTTATGAGCTGGTCAGGAAAAATTTTGTTCCTACAAAGACGCTTGAACTGGATTATAAGAAGAAACGCATGTTCACACATGCTGACTTTGCCCTTGCGGCAGGCGCAGTAAACGCTGGGTGTAGATTTTACGCGGCGTATCCAATGTCACCTGCTAGCCCAATACTCCACTTTATGGCTCAATTCTCCAAGAAGCTGGGAATTTCTGTGTTCCTTGCAGAGGATGAGATATCAGTCATGAATGCCACCATAGGCGCTGCATTCGCAGGTGCAAGGGCAATGTGCGGTACGAGTGGGGGAGGCTTTGCGCTGATGCAGGAAGCTGTGGGCATGGCAGCAATGAATGAAACACCTGTGGTCATTGTGGACGTTATGAGAGCAGGTCCCAGCACTGGCCTGCCGACAAAAACTGCACAGGGGGATCTGAACATGATGCTTGGCATTTCACAGGACGATTTCCCCCGTGTGATAATAGCGCCCAGGAACCCTGAGGAAGCGTTCAACACAATGGGCAGGGCCTTCAATATAGCAGAAAAATACCAGGTGCCTGTCATAGTTCTGCTTGATTTTGGCATAGGGGACGGTGGATATGCCACAGTTGAGAAGCTTGAATTCGACTACCCCATCGATAGAGGGAAGCTACTGACTGAGGTTAAGGCCAGTGAAGTGTGGTTCAAGCGTTATGAATTGACAGAGGACAATGTATCGCCCCGTGTCCTGCCAGGGACGCCCAATGGCATGTTTGTTGCGAAGACAGATGAACATGACGAATACGGGCACGATCTGAGCGATGTCGAGGCCGGACTGTCGCACGCTGTTGAGAAGAGAATCAAGATGATGCAGAAAAGGATGGGAAAACTGGATTTTATTGCTGAAGAGATGAAGCTCCCGGAACTTGTCGGGGATGCTGATGCAGATCTCACGCTTGTTTGCTGGGGAAGCACCTCAAATGCAGTGAGGGAAGCGCTGAAAGTGCTGTGGAAGGAAGGATACAGTGTTAATACACTTGAATTCACAGATCTGTTCCCGTTGCGCTGGGATGAGGTGGCTAAGACATTAAGGAGCATGAAGCATCTGCTCGATGTCGAGGTGAATTATACGGGCCAGCTGGCAGGTCTCATAGCAAGAGAAACAGGCATTCTAATCAAGGATAAGTTACTCTCATACAGCGGTGAACCTCTGGAACCTGCACAGGTGGTGCAGAAGGTAAAGGAAACGCTCATACTGAAGGAGGCTGTTTGAAATGATGGATCTCAAGTTGCTTGAAAGTGATGTCAGACCTGACTGGTGCCCAGGCTGTGGTGACTTTGGGGCACTGTCAGCGGTTAAGAACGCACTTGCATCGCTTGATATAGAACCGCATAAGGTGGTTATATCTTCAGGCATAGGATGTTCTTCAAACTTTCCAGGTTATATCAGAACATACGGTCACCACGGTCTGCATGGCAGAGCTGTTCCGGTGGCGATTGGTGTAAAAATAGCCAATCCTGAACTCACGGTGCTTGCAATAGCTGGCGATGGTGACGAATACGGCATTGGCTTCAATCATGTCGTTCATGCAGCGAGGAGGAATCATGACATAAAGCTACTCGTGCTCAATAATGAGATATATGGTCTTACCACAGGGCAATTGTCTCCAACCTCAAAACTTGGCCAGAAGACGAAGACAACTCCCTTTGGAAGCAGCATTTATCCACTGAATCCACTTTCCACGCTTCTCGGTGTTGGTGCGACATTTGTGGCGCGTGGCTTTTCAGGTCAGGTCAAGCAACTTTCCGAGCTCATACAGGCGGCAATAAAGCATCGCGGATTTGCACTCGTGGATATATTGAGCCCCTGTGTAACGTGGCACGACATCTACGACGAAGTCAGGTCCAAGATGTACGACTTGAACAAGGAGGGACATGATACATCCAACCTGCACGCAGCCATCGACAGATCTCATGAGACAGACAGGATACCTCTGGGCCTCTTCTATCAAAGGGAGGATGTGCCAACGTTCGACGAAATGCTGCATGAGAACACTGGTGGGCATATACCGGTGAGGGAAGTCAGACATCTTAATGATGAGGAGAGAAAGGCAATCATTGATTTCTTCAGCTAAACGCAATGCATCCAATTACATTATCAAGGAGTAACTCAATTAAACAAGAGCCTTAATTCTCAGATCTCTTATATTTTCAAAGGCTTTGAAACAAACTGTGACCAGTTCATTAATTTTTATATTTTGAGAGGTTGTAAAATTTTTTTATAGGAGTAATGTGATTCTTCAATTGAAATGAATATGGACCAGTGGCCAATGACAATGAGTGATACCGCATTTCACGATTTAGCACAGCCGAAAGCTATTGGTGTATTACACCGCTGCAAGTAATAATTGTATTTAGGTGGTCACTTTAAGTCTGACTGAAAGGTACATGGTCAGGCGCATCTGCACATCTGAATCATGAGCGATTAAGCTGTTCATGGTGATGGTAAGTGTCTCGCAAAACACTCATTCAATGACTGACCGTCGATACTTCAACGATATACTCTTTCATGCTATCTTTTCAGCTAATTTCAATTCGTCTTTTCTTTGATGCTTCAACCTCCATACTAAATCTCTGTGACAATTTTCTGTTAAAATGATCCTGAGATGTAAATTATAGTGAAACGAAAATTCTGAATGTGCAGATATATCAAAGATTAAATACGATGTAAATTTTCGATGCAATTGACCTGGAACGTGACATCATGCTTCCCGATTTTCTCTCGCTGTTGGCAATATCGTTTACTGCAGGCATATTGGGGGCCATGACAGGCATAGGTGGAGGTATAGTTCTAATTCCTGTGCTTACGCTGATAGGTGTTCCCATCAAATACGCTATAGCTGCGAGCATAATGTCCACAATTGCAACATCAAGCGGGTCAGCATCAGCCTACGTGCGCGACAGGCTTTCCAACATAAGAATAGGCATGTACCTTGAGATGTTCACTGTGCCAGGAGCCATACTGGGTGCAACAATTGCAGTAATACTTCCAACAAGATACGACTTCATACTTTTCTTCAGCTTTGCCGCAGTGCTGCTCGTCTCCTGGCAACAGTTGCTATTTAGAAGGAAGGGGGAGGAACATCCCTTTGTCGAAAAACAGGACAGGGTATCCCGATGGCTTGGAATGGAAGGAATATATTTCGAGAAATCAAGCAATAAGTGGATATGCTATAAGGCAAACAGAGCTGCCCAGGGTGGGGCAGCAATGTTTGGTGTTGGGATTATAGCTGGCCTGCTTGGAATAGGTGCCGGTGCTCTGAAAGTCTCTGTAATGGACCTCATAATGAGGATGTCAAGCAAGGTTTCCACCACAACAAGCAATTTTATAATAGGAGTGACAGCGCTCGCGGGAAGCAGTGTATTTCTTGCCGCCGGTCTTGTCAATGTGGGTCTTGTCGCTCCCGTCATGATGGGGGTTACCGTGGGAGCCATAGTTGGAACGAGGCTACTTGTAAAGATGAGAAATTCGCAGATACGTGTTATGTTTCTATTCGTCCTTCTGAGCCTGGCGCTTGAGATGATACTCAGGGGTGCGGGGGTGCTTCATTGAAAGAAGTAACAGAAATCGATGACATAATGATCACATTCCCTGCAACCAGTGATGAGAAAAAGGTCATACAGGAGCAGGTGGATGAGATAAAGTCACGGCACGCCCTGGATCTTGAGGCGGCCCTCAGTTATGTGCTTCTATATGGTGTTATAACCTCTCTGATCATAATAACTGCAGGGGTTGTTTTATTTGTCTATCAGAATCGAACACTAGACATAAATCAGCTAATACACACTGCAAACTTTGCACAGTTCACAGCCACCTCATTCAGCACTGTCTTTTCAAGGAAAATAAGTCCCTTCGCACTTATTTCGCTAGGCATAGTTGTTCTGATGCTCACCCCATATCTCAGGGTTGTTTCTTCCTGGATTTATTTTACTGTGAAGGAAAAAAACGTCAAGTATTTCTTCATAACACTCTGGGTGCTGATCCTGCTCACTTTGAGTCTATTTCTTAGATAAATGGCGGGCCCGGAGGGACGTTCGGACAGCAGACTGTCATTCGAACCCTCGACCTCTCGGTTAAGAGCCGATTGCTCTACCTAGCTGAGCTACGGACCCGACAGTGAAGCGCATTACAACTTCCATTAATAACCTTTATTATCTTCTCTTTGACCTGAGCCTCTCAATTAAGTTTGGAAGACTTTCAACATCCTTTATCTCTCCTGCGCTGAGTGAAGAAAGTGTTGCGCGAACATACTCATCCACCTTCACTCCATTGGACTGGAATCCCTGAAGAAGGGAATGACATATCTGTCCACCCTTCCTGTCCCAATCTGTGAGCACAATAACACGTTTGTGCTTCCTGCTTATCTCCTCGCACATTTCAAAGATGGTGTGATGTCCGTTTACAACAAAGACCTCTCCACCAATCCCCAGTTTTCTCAGGGCTTCTCTGTCGTTTCTTCCCTCGACGATTATGGGGGTTCGGGCACTTTCTTCTGCGAGTTCATGTATCACTCTCTCAAGCTTTTCAAGCAGATCCAGGCTTGAGCTCATACTCCGCACCGTTCGACCAGCCATTGAATCAAAATGCTAAATGCTTAACGCTACATTCCTACATTCCAGCCTTCTCTGTAGCCGGAGCGGCACCGGGTGAGATTAGCTTCGAAATAGCAGAGCCGACGTAGGCTACGAACAGGTTAATTGCGAGGGAGACCGCTGCTATATAGAGCAGACCGAATGGCGACTTCATCAACGATGTTGAGAGTATACCGAAATTGTTAGCAACTTCAGTGAACCATATGCCGCTGCCCATACCTGCCGCCCATCCTGCGAGAAGTGCCCACCTGTTGAGGAAACTCCTGTCATAGAGACCGAGCATCATTGAAGGCAACGTCTGCGCTACGAATATGCCTCCCAGCAGTTGGAGTGATATTGCGTACGTCGGAGAGATTATGAAAACGAATCCAAGAGCGAGGAACTTGAACACTACTGATGACCATTTGACTATCCTTGTCTCGGTTGCAGGTTTGAGATCGGGCTTGAACTCCTTGATTATGTTCCTTGTGAGCAGGTTTGCCTGGGATATTGCCATAACTGCCGCAGGAACCAGACCGCCTATGAATATACCGAGGAATGCAATGCCTGTAAACCAGGCAGGCATTGTAGCATCGATGAGCGCGGGGACCACCAGGGTTCCGTTGCCTCCAACAACTTTCAGTGCTGACGGCACTGCATATATTAGCACTGCAAAGAGTGTAAGGAGGAAAAGACCAACACCGTAGAGAGGCAGAAATGCAGTGCTGTATCTCAAGCTCTTCAAATTCCTTGAGCTCAGCACTCCGTTGATCGCGTGTGGATAGAAATAGAGTGTCAGCGCGCTGAGAATGAACAGACTGATGTACGCATTGGTAAGCTTAGAAGGCAGTGTGCTGAAGGATACCTTTGGCTTTGCGGTGCTTGCCAGCTGGAATGCGTGCGCGAAGCCACCTTTGATTGTTAGAGGAACATATATTATGACTGCAGCCACTGTGATTAGAATTATTACATCTTTCATCACAGCCGTCAGGGTGGCACCGCGTAGTCCGCTCACAAATGTGAAAAGTGCAAGTATGACAAAGGAGATAATGAGTGCTATTTCGCTGACCCCAGTCACAGAAGTGAAATAGGGAGCAAGCATGACCTGCAGAACTGCCCTCATTCCAACTATCTGCAGCGCTATGTATGGGAGTTCAGCAACTATGCCTGTGAGCGCAATGGCGATGGCAAGAGTTCTACTCTTGAACCTGTCGCGGACGAAATCCACTCCGGTGATGTAATTCTTTCTCCTTGACATCTTCCAGAGCGTTACCATGGTAACCATGGCTATGGCAAAAGTCGTCATGACATACGGGGTCGCAAATGCATAGATGCTGCCTTTTCCAAAGGCAGCAGATGGCACAGCTATGAAGGTATAGGCTGTATATAGGTCGCCTCCCACAAGGAACCAGGCAAGGTAAGGACCGAGCTTTCTGCCCGCAAGTGCCCACTGACCTAAGTCTGATAGATCGCCCTTACGCCAGTAGGCGGCAGCAAAACCAACGCTTGTGAATAGCGCGAAGAGTGCTATGAATATTATGAGAGTGATAATCATTGAAATTCCTCCTTATCGGGATCAACATGCTGCAATATGAGAGCAGCAATGGCATACATCACTGTCGCGATGACGAGCCACATGCCCTGAAACCACCAGAAGAATGGCAACCCGTAAAGCTCAGGGTTGACGTGGTTGTACAGAGGCACATCCAGAAGCACACTTGTGGGCACTATGAGAAGGATTGCAGCCAGAATGTAGGCTGTTTTCATAGCAGTTCCCCCGCTACCTGTAATGCGCATTCGATATATAACTATAATTAAAAGGTTGAATGGGGATAAGCGATCGATGCCTGCAGATGGATATACTGTGGACTACGAAGAAATAACGCGTATTTACAGGAATGAGAAAAAGGCTGGAAGATATCTGGATCTTCCCAGGGACTTCTACAGGAGGGCAGTGGAATACATTCGCACAGTGGAGGAGGAGCTGGTTAAGGAGGGTACTGAGACAGAATTCTACCGATCAGGAAAGGAGCAGGTTAGGGAAATGAAGAAGATGATTACGCTCATCTGGAAATTCAGGACAAAGAAGATCTGCGATACCTGCATTGCTGCAGGCGATAAGGAGAATATTGGGCTTGAAGGGCTGACCGACGAGGAGATGGAATTTCAAAAGAAACTGCAGGCCCTCCTGGCTGAGTATAGGCGACTTTCGCTCGAAGGTCTAAAGAGGGATGGTGCAGCGGCTGCTCCGCAGGAAAGGATGGAAGCGCCTGTTCAATCGTCCTCCGAAGCACTACTGCTCATTCACGTGCTGAGCGATGTACCTCGATTTTCAACTGAGAATGGCGAATTCGAATTCAGGAAGGAGGAGGTCGCACATATAGAAGAGAGGTACGCCTCTGTCCTTGTGAAGAGGGGAATGGCGAAAAGCATTGACCTCACCATTTTGGGGAAAGATTAAATTCAGACCCTGCTTAGCCAGGGACGATGCATACCTCAGACATCAGCGAAATGCTGGATTTTTTGGGTATTGGAGATGTAGAAGAACTCTTCAAAGATATTCCTGAGAGATTCAGGATCAAATCGTTAGATATTCCACCTGGCCTGAGTGAAATGGAAGTGATTGCGTACCTTAAGAATCTTTCATCCATGAATAGCAGGACTGCAAGGTGCTTTCTAGGCGCAGGCATCTATGATGTTTTCATTCCTTCAATCGTGATGGAGGTGCTAAGGAGGTCTGAGCTTTACACATCATACACACCGTACCAGTCCGAAATGAGCCAGGGACTGCTGCAGTTGATATTCGAATATCAGAGCCTGATGAGCGAACTAACAGGAATGGAGGTAATCAATGCCTCAATGTATGACGGAAGCAGCGCACTCGGAGAGGGAGCACTGATGTGCACAAGGATCAGGGAAGGAAGCTATTTTCTGATACCCAGGGCAATGGCGCCCTGGAAAAAATCTGTGCTCAGAAATTATCTGCAGGGGACTGGCACTATAGTTCGGGAGTATGGTTTCGATCCACAGACTGGAAAATCTGACTTCAATGAACTCCTTAGCTCATCGAAAGATGCATGTGGTGTGTATGTGGAAATGCCAGGCTTCTTTGGTCTATATGAAGAAGAGATTTTGGACCTCAAAGAGAGCCTGGGAAATGTACCCCTTGTTGTTGGAGTTAATCCTTCATCGCTTGCAACTACAGTGCCACCGGGTGACTATGGGGCTGACATAGTTGTTGGAGATGGCCAGTCGCTTGGCCTTGGATTGAACTTTGGAGGCCCGCTTCTCGGCATACTGGGGTGTAGAAAGGAATATGTGAGAAAGATGCCTGGGAGGCTGGTTGGCCTCACGACAGATAGTGAGGGGAGAAGGGCCTTCTGCCTGACGCTTCAGGCGAGGGAACAGCACATAAGGCGTGCAAAGGCAAATTCCAATATATGCACAAATCAGACACTGCTTGCAATTGCTGCTATGGTATATATTGCAGCAATGGGGCCTGAGGGTATGCGAGAAGTTGCAAACAGGACAGAAGAGAACAGGGCATCTGCCGTTGAGCTGCTCAGGTCTGAGAGATTTCATCCACGCTTTAGCGGCCCAGGCTATAATGAAGTAGTCCTTGAAACTGAAAGAAATCCATCTGAAATTTTCAATGAATTGCTAAGATACAGTATAATCGGAGGCCTTCCTTTGAACACAATGTTCCCGGAGCTCGGGAACTCTTCACTGTGGGCCTTCAATGAGGTGATGCAGAGAGCGGATATAGAATCACTCATGTCCGTACTGGAGGAGATCGTTTGAGCTTCCATCAGGCTTCATGGGAGGAACCTCTGCTGTGCGAAATCGATGCCCCGCCACGTTTTGGCTTCGACAGAAAGGTTCCCAAGGCAAAAAGCATCAGTAAGGGCAGACTTGAGAGAAAGGAGCTTAAGCTTCCCTCAATCTCTGAGCGCTATCTAATGAAACATGTTGTAAATCTTTCTCAGATGAACTATTCTGTGGACAACGGTGCCCATCTTCTCGGATCATGCACGATGAAATATAATCCAAAGCTGCTTGAAAGGGCTGCGACCCTTGAGGGCTTCTGTAATCTGCATCCTCTCCAACCCGAGCAGACAGTTCAGGGAGCACTCCGCCTCATGTTTGAGCTTGAGCAGCTCCTCGCCCGAATATCTGGAATGTATGAAGTTTCACTTCAACCTGCGGGAGGGGCGCAGGGTGAATTTGCGGGAATGCTGATAACCAAAGCGTACTTTGAAGAGAAGGGTGAGAAAAGAGGGAAGATTATAGTTCCTGATTCCGCTCATGGCACCAACCCAGCAAGTGCTGCAATGGCTGGATTTGAAGTGCTTGAGATAAAGTCCAGGGAAGGGATGGTGGATGCATCTCTCCTCAGAAAAATGGTGGATGGGGATGTCGCTGCGCTTATGCTGACAAATCCCAATACACTGGGGCTCTTCGAAGAGGATGTGGGTGAGATAGCAGACATAATGCATTCTAATGGCTCACTGCTTTACTATGATGGGGCAAACATGAATGCAATCCTCGGGAAGACGAATCCAGGTATCATGGGCTTTGACATAGTGCATTTCAATCTTCACAAGACATTCGCCACTCCGCATGGCGGCGGAGGGCCTGGTGCAGGCCCTGTCGGCGTGAGGAAGGGACTTGAGCAATTTCTCCCAATCCCCAGGGTCAGGAAGGATGGGGAAATTTACAGGCTGGATTACAATTTGCCTCACAGTATAGGAAAGTTGCATTCATTCTACGGCAATTTCTTAGTACTTGTCAGGGCATTTGCGTACATACTTCTGAACGGCTCGGATGGATTGAAGACCAACAGCGAGATTGCAGTGCTGAATTCAAACTATCTCGCAGGCAAGCTGAGTCACAGCTATGAGATACCATTCAAGCGAATTAAAAAACATGAGTTTGTGGCAAGCGTAAAGAAGCTGAAGGCTGAGAAGGGGATTACCGCTGCGGACGTGGGAAAGCGTCTGATTGATTACGGCATTCATCCACCTACAATTTATTTTCCCCTGATTGTCGAAGAGGCACTGATGATCGAGCCAACGGAAAACTTGTCCAGGGAAACGCTTGATCAGGTTGCTGACATATTCAATAGGGTGGCTGAAGAGGATACAGAGGTATTGAAGAATGCGCCGCAGAGCACAGTTGTCAGGCGCGTTAATGAAGTGAAGGCTGCAAGGGAGATGATCTTCAGGTGGCAGGAAATGAAAACAGGGCATTAGGGCTTGGATATTTCATAGTGCTGGAGGGTATAGACGGAAGTGGAAAGACCTCCATAGGCAAATTTCTGGAAAACAGGCTTTCCGAAGAGATGAAGGTGAAATTTACCTGTGAGCCAGACGACCTTCAGATAATTGAGAGGCTGGAAAGAATACAGCAGCTGCCAGCAAGCGCAGAGCTGGTGCAGGCCAAAGCACTCCTTTTCACGGCAGATAGAGCGCTGCATACTCTCAAGGTTATGCAGTGGTTGCAGGAGGGCACGAATGTCATATGTGAGAGATATTTCATGAGCACTCTGGCCTATCAGTCTGCGGAGCTCCAGGAGCTTGAGGAACCGCCCGAATGGATGTTGAGATGGCTGCGGGAGATAAACAAGCCCTATATTGCAATCCCGGATCTGCTTATACTGCTCGATTCGCATCCAGACAATGCTCTAAGAAGACTGTCTGAAAGGGCTTCGAAGAAGGCCCCAAGGCTGCGATATTATGAGAGACCGGAGATGCTAAGGAGGGTCGCTGAGTGTTATGATGAAGAGTACAGGAGGTATGAGCGCAGAAAACTCAGGCTGGACGCTGATTCGGAGATAGAGGAGCTGAGGAATAGGGCATTAATGGAGGTTCTGAAGGTGATAGAGGAGCGTGACCTTGATGCATCCGGCTGATAGGATAAGGGGGAACAGGGGAAACAGGTTCAATTCAGCACGCATAATACTCTGTGTTACAGGGAGCATCGCTGCCACTGAAACAGTCAAGCTCGCCAGGCAGCTGATAAGGTACGGTGCTGAAGTCGTGCCAGTTATGACACGCGAGGCTGCGGAAATATTGAACCCTGCAGCTCTTCATTTTGCCTCCGGGAGATATCCTGTCCTTGAGCTAACAGGTGATGTTGAACACATCTCACTTCTATCCACGGAAAGATGTGCAGTTATAGTTGCGCCGGCCACTGCGAACGTAATTTCAAAGATTGCCAACGGCATAGCAGACGATGCAGTAACAACGCTGTGCCTCAATGCTGTTGGCATGAGGATACCAGTCATCGTTGCACCTGCAATGGGAGCAAGTATGCTTACCAATCAGTTCCTCGAGGAAAATATGCGCAGATTGAGGAGGCATGGCATTGAACTTCTTCCAAGTATAATGGAGGAAGAGGAGGCAAAACTGCTGGATGCAAATTTCATAACTGAAAGCGCGCTGAGAAGCCTTTCAAAAGGTCTGCTTGCAAGGAGGAATGTACTTGTCATAGGAGGAGCGAGTGAGGAGGCTATAGACGATGTGCGCTTCATTTCAAGTAGAAGTTCAGGTGCAACTGCTGTCGAAATTGCCATCGCCGCATACGAACAGCGCGCAGTGGTGACAATGTGGTGCGGCAGGATGGAGGTAAGCGTTCCGCCTTTCATTAAGAGCGTTCGTTTCAGGAGCGTCAGGGAGGCAATTGAACTTGCAAGTGGAAAGAAGTTTGACATCGTAATTGTCCCTGCCTCGCTCTCCGACTTTATACCTAAGAAAAGAAAGGGAAAGATAGCTTCAGACAGCGACCTGAGTCTTGAGCTTGAAAGTGCGCCAAAGCTCCTTGACGCATTGAGGGATAAATGCAGGGTACTTGTTGGTTTCAAGGCAGAGGTTGCTGGAGAGAAGGAGCTTCTTGAAAGGGCAAGGAAGCGCTTCGAGGCCTCAAGGCTAGATATGATTGTTGCCAATAGACTTCAGGATGTAAGTTCCTCAACCACAAAGGCGTTTATTATAACAAAGCAAGGCGAAGAGCCTTATGAGGGTGAAAAGAGGGGACTTGCTGAGAGAATAATTGAACTTGTTGCTGGTTTGAAGTAAATGGCAAAAGTCATCAGAGCGACAGCCTACTCTCCAGGCCATGCAAGCCTGATATTCGGCAAGGTTGAGGAAGACAATATTCTGCTCAGCGGCTCATTCGGTGCAGGTATTGCGCTTTCCCCTGGGGCGATTGCAGATGTCACGGTTGAGCCTAGAAATGAGGTCTTTGATGCAAACGTGACTGTATGGGATGTGGATGGGAAGAGAGCTGAGAGTGCGGAGACAACGCTGGAGGCAGTGAATCTTTTTGCGCGTAAGAACGCATTTAAGGGAATACTGGATGTGAATATAAAATTGCATTTTCCGCTTTCGCAGGGTTTTGGCATGAGTGCAGCTGGCACACTTGCAGCACTATATGCCTTTGCTCATTCAATACAGGCGCCTGTTATGCCTGCAGTAGAATGTGCGCATGAAGCAGAGATAAGGTGCGGGACGGGCCTCGGCGACATCGCGGGCATCATGGCCGGCGGCTTTTCCTTAAGGGAAAGTGCAGGGATACCTCCTCATTCAAAGGCAAGGATGCTTGATATTGAAGGGCCTGTAGTCGCGTGCGTGGTCGGGCCTCCAATAAAGACCAGGGACGTGATTACAGGCGAAAGGATGAAGAAAATAACAGCTGTGGCGAGGGAAGTAATGTCGCTGATTGGCTCAGATGCAATGTACGTGTTCAGAGCCGCCCGTTCCTTTGCAGAACGCTCATCTCTAATCACACAGCATGTCAGCGAGGCTCTCAAAGAACTTCCAGCCGAACGTTCCTCCATGGTGATGCTTGGTAACTCAGTAATTGTGCTTCACCCCGAGGAACGTGAGATACATGCACTCAGTGGACATGGAAGGGTCTTCAGTGCTGCAATAGATAGGGAGGGACCCAAGCTCTTGAAGATAGGCGCCTATTCAAAGGCCTAGTGTGAAATGCTCGTAGTCCTTACCAACCTCAAACAGACCTGTCCTCGCACCCGCATCTATCCATCCATATGCATAATTAAGGCAGGCAAATGCATTGACGTAGTCTCCCTTTGAAAAGAAATGTTTTGCGTCGCTGAAATAATCCTCTGCCATGCGAAGCATGTCGCTTGCGACTCTGAAAAGTGTACCCTGGGCTGAAACAGATATTCTGACAGCTGATAGCGCTTTCTGTGTTAAATCAAAATATCTGTTCAGTTTCTCATCGCTTATTTCCTTCTCTACCACTTAGCTTTCAACCTCCTCATGCAATTCCACGCGCCTTGAAACAGATACATTCTCTCCTCCATGCCTTGATTCCCTCTTTCTCACCTCTATAAGCACAGGCTCCACCAGACCTCCACCCACTGCAACAGCCAGGCCAGTTTCAAGTGAAGGGATCTCCTCCAGTATGCCTGAAGTCATGCCTTCAACCGAAGAAGCTATCGCCCTCAGATCATTTGCATTCGTCACCTTCAGTATGAACTGAGTGTTGCACTGACTGATTACATTCTTATCCACCTTTGCAGGTCTCTGTGTTATGATCATGAGCCACAATCCAAATTTCCTTCCTTCAGAAGCCACTGTTCTTATTATTCGACCTGAGGGAGAAACTCCCTGCTGAGGGCAGAAATTGTGCGCCTCTTCAATCACACATAAAAGCGGTGGTATCTTCTCCCTCTTTCTCAATTCGAAGAGAGCAGAGAGCAATCGCTCTGTGCACAGTGCCTGAAGTTCCGGGGAGATTCCCTTGAGGCTGAGGACTGATGTTCTGCCCTCAGAAATTATTTCTGTCACCGGTGTGCCCTTACCTGCGAATACGGGCTGTTTGAAAAGCGTTCTTAGCTCCTCCTTTAGCTGGTATCCAAGGGGATTATCAGGCTCAATGCTGAGTAGAGACTCAGGCGTCACATTTTGACCGCCAGCCTCTTCAAGCCACTGAGAGAGCAGTAGCTCTGCGCTCCTATTGGATGCAAGCGCTGTGGCTGAAACAAGCTCTGAAGCTCTGAAATTTGACAGTGTAAATGAAACTTTTTTACATCCAGGATTGAGTGAGTCGTCCACCGCAAAGAGACCGACCCTCGGAACGTATTCCTCCCATGAGTCCATGGCGGGTTCAGACAGTGTATGATATTCGCCATGTGGATCAATTATGAGTGTGGTAACTTGATTCTTTATCATCTCTTCAATTAGCACACCGGCAAGGTAACTCTTCCCAGCGCCAGTCTTTGCAAGTATGGAGATATGACGCTGGATAAGCTTTTCTATGTCGAGCGTAACCTTCACGCCTGTTCCGCGGAGCAGACCTATGCATGCTCCACTGTTAGAAAAGTTAAACACCTTTCTTATGATCTCTTCATCTGCCCTCTCCACTGTTTCACCTGCCGGGACGGGAACGCCGGAGAACACGCTTTTCTCCCCTGAGATGCGTCCTATGACAGAAACAGTCGCAACTTCATGTTCCTGATATCCATTATTTGATCCTTCCAGCATCTCACTTGCCCTTTCAGCTGTGAGATCAGATACCATCTCAAGCCTGTCAACTCTTCCGAGAACTATTGAATTGTCTCTGTCCCTCACCTGAACAAGGTCATTTCTCTCCACTTTTCCTGTTACAAGAAATGTGAAGCGGGAACCTGTGCTCTTCCCTATCACCACTCCCTTCCGTTTTCCCTCGTTTTCACGTTCAGGCATGTGTGCATCCCAAAGACCATAATCTACGATGCTAAAGTATTTACTGCAGTCAACTTACTTCAAATTATCCGAAATTTGATCTTCATCATTCTGTGCGTGGCGCAGGTGTCCCCTGTATCACGCGCTCGCTTCTATCTTCCCTTCCTCTTGTGAAGGAGAAGATGCCTGCCACCACCAGCATGAATGCAAGAGCGATGAACGCTGCATGCATGCCGGCTACAAATGAATTTCCTATACCACCTATTATTCTTGATGTTCCGACGAATATTTCAAACGCTATGTATCTGGGCACCGCGTAAGCTGCCGCTACGAAAGCAATCACAAAGCTTCCTATGAGCCCCAGATTGCCGAAGAGTCTGAGCGTGCCGGAGGCAGCTCCCCTGAGTTCGCTTTTCACGTTGGCCATAACTGCGCTGTTGTTTGCTGGCCAGAACATGCCACCGCCTGTTCCTGTTATCAGTGTTCCAAGTATCACCAGGTATTCAGGCGAATTACTCTCCAGTAATAAGGTATAGAAGATGACACCAGCTATCATGAACACTATGCCGAGTGTGGCAATTATGCGTGCTCCATGTTCATCTGAGAATCGCCCCATTATTGGAGCAAGAATTGCGCTTACCACATATCCAGGGAAAAGGAGCAGAGATGCATTAAAGGGGGTCAACCCTCTGACCCCCTGGAGGTACATTATCAGTAGAAATGTAACTCCCATGAAACCAAGTCCCTGAAAGAGGGATGCAAAGAGTGAATTCCTAAACACGCGATTTGAAAACATTGAAAAATTCACAGTGGGTATTTTCACCTTTCTCTCCATGAAAATGAATGCTATTAATGCAACAACGCCTGAAACGAAAAGAAGCAAATTGAAGCTATTCGCACCAACTGACGCGTATTCAATGCCTGAATAGGCTATGGTTGCAACAGCAACACCAAGCAGTGACATGCCCGCGTAATCAATGCGTTCACTTCTTCTCTTATTCGACTTAATGTATCTGTAGCCCAGTACTGAGGCAACTGCGCCTATTGGCACATTTATGAAAAAGATGTATCTGTATCCAATGAAGGTTGTTATTATTCCACCGAGCAGGATACCTAACAAAGCGCCTATATTCCAGCTCATTGATGTATATCCGTACGCTCTCCCTATTCTGTTTCTTTCAAAGGTGTCTGCGATTATTGCACTGCTATTTGATGATATAAGCGCACCACCTATCGCCTGAACACCTCTAAATGATATCAGGGAGATGTCAGTGGGTGCTATACCGCATAGAAAGGAGGAGACTGTAAAAATAATGAAACCCAGATTGAACATTCTTCCTCTGCCGAAAATATCTCCTATTCTTCCAAATTGTGTTGAGAAGACAGCGACTACGATCATGTAAATGAGTATTACCCAGATTATGGTCGATATCGAAGAATGCAGAGCCTGCGTTATCGCGGGAAATGCAAGAAGAACTATTGTAGAGTCTATTGAGGCCATAAGTGTGCCAATAACGACAACACTCAGAACAAGATTTTCGTTTCTGTGAGCTATGCTGGACTCCATTGAATCATTCTGCTCCGGGAGACCTGAAATCATATTTCAAATTTAACTAAATACTTTTCTTTATATCCTGAAAAAATTTTTATTTGGTTTAGAACTCAACAATCAATACAATTTATGAATAGATCTCGGCGACTGATATGCATATTTATGGCGTGCCATTTCATCTTTGAACGTACTTAATCCTCATCCACCATTTCAATAGATGTAGCATGCATTTGTGTCAAGAGCTCATCAAAGATGGAAGTTGGAATAACAGATATTACGAACTCACGAGCTAAATTAAATGACATCAGACCCTGCTCATAGTTACCCGCCAGTCTTATTCAGTGATATCGTATGTGCAAACCCCAACCATGCTTATGAGCGGTTGCAATAAATCACAGCATATGCAGTCCGATGAGCCACTAGATGAAATAGGCAGGCCGCACATCATCGCTTAGTCTCGACGAGATCATGAAGATGTTGCGGCATTCATTTTCCACTGAAGCTTAACAATCCTCACCCTCTAGCTCTGATTAACATAATCGATTGTTCACTATCTAAGATATGACTGCCTCTTTATTCCAAAGCAATTGAGGCAAATGTGTCGCCAGTCGTTTCAATGGCTATAAATTTAGGTAAATGACAAAATCATATTCCTCGCATTCAACAGTCTGCTGCAGGTGCTGAAAGTATCATAAACCCTGTAGCGTTAAGATCATGCTGGCCATATTGATTATACTGGCCATCTGCAAAGAGAAATATAGCATCAGCTCGTTGGAAATCGTAACATTAAAAAAGTCACCAGATAGTGTGGAGAGTAATCCATATATACTGAATCCCTGTATGGTTATTTTACCAAATGGCCAAAGGCGAAACTGCGAGCTGGCAGACTGCCTGCAATGAAACAGTTTAATTCCAGGCCATCTGCAGATGTGGGGAATCGAGAACCCCGGTTGGTCGTGATCTCTCGATTCTGACATTGTTGCTGATTGCGTGTATCTTTCTGCCAATTCCAATCAAGCCTACAAGCCTGATTCCGGTCGATCCTGCCGGCGGGCACCGCTATCGGAATCCGATTAAGACATGCGAGTCGAGAGGGGTAAGCCCTCGGCGTACGGCTCAGTAACACGCGGATAACCTACCCTCTGGTGGGGGATAACCTCGGGAAACTGAGAATAATACCCCATAGTTCTGGAATGCTGGAATGCTTTCAGAGCGAAAACTTCGGTGCCAGAGGATGGGTCTGCGGCCTATCAGGTAGTAGTGGGTGTAACGAACCCACTAGCCTACGACGGGTATGGGCCTCGGGAGAGGGAGCCCGGAGATGGACTCTGAGACACGAGTCCAGGCCCTACGGGGCGCAGCAGTTACGAAACCTTCACAATGTGGGAAACCACGATGAGGGGATTCCGAGTGCTAACGCATTAGCGTTAGCTGTTCTCATGCCTAAAAAGCATGAGAAGTAAGGGCCGGGTAAGACGGGTGCCAGCCGCCGCGGTAATACCCGCGGCCCGAGTGGTGCTTGATATTATTGAGCCTAAAACGCCCGTAGCCGGTTCTGTAAATCCATGGGTAAATCGAACAGCTTAACTGTTCGAAGTCCGCGGACACTGCAGAACTCGGGACTGGGAGAGGTCAGAGGTACTTCTGGGGTAGGGGTAAAATCCTGTAATCCTGGAAGGACCACCAGTGGCGAAGGCGTCTGACTAGAACAGATCCGACGGTGAGGGACGAAGCCCTGGGGCGCAAACGGGATTAGATACCCCGGTAGTCCAGGGTGTAAACGCTGCGGGCTTGGTGTTGGAGGTTCTAAGGGAACGTCCAGTGCCGGAGAGAAGTTGTTAAGCCTGCTGCTTGGGGAGTACGGTCGCAAGACTGAAACTTAAAGGAATTGGCGGGGGAGCACCGCAACGGGAGGAGCGTGCGGTTCAATTGGATTCAACGCCGGACAACTCACCGGGAGCGACGGATAGATGAAGGCCAGGCTGATGACCTTGCCAGATTATCCGAGAGGTGTTGCATGGCCGTCGTCAGTTCGTACCGTAAGGCGTTCTCTTAAGTGAGATAACGAACGAGACCCCTGCCCTTAATTGCTACTGGCTTCTCCGGAAGCCAGGCACATAACGGGGACCGCTGGCGCTAAGCCAGAGGAAGGAAGGGTCGACGGTAGGTCCGTATGGCCCGAATCTCCCGGGCTACACGCGCGCTACAAAGGACAGGACAATGGGTTCCGACCGCGAGAGCGGAAGGTAATCCCGAAACCTGTTCGTAGTTCGGACTGAGGGCTGTAACTCGCCCTCACGAAGCTGGATTCCGTAGTAATCGCTTGTCAACATCAAGCGGTGAATATGCCCCTGCTCCTTGCACACACCGCCTGTCAAGCCATCCGAGTCGGGTCCGAGTGAGGGTTCTCTTTTTGGAGAGCTCGAACTGGGGCTTGGTGAGGGGGGCTAAGTCATAACAAGGTATCTGTAGGGGAACCTGCAGATGGATCACCTCCTTTGTTAATATGTGTGCAATGGCAGAGACAGTCAGCAACAATGTCAGATGAACCAACCTTTATTGCTGACCTTTTAATTAAATTATTCAGATTTATTTCGAAATTGCCTTGACTGCCATGAACTTTTCTTTCTCTGTGAGGAAAGTAAACGAATCCATGCTGTGGTTCGTTGCCCTCATCTTTATGCATCTTATTCTTCGCTGGACCTCCACATCGCTTATGTCTTGTATCGAGAGTGAAATTATACCGTCGGCGAGAAATGCCTCGTCTCTGACTGGATCTAACATAGCATCGCTTTTGAATTCTGAGGTAAGTATTACGGTTGAATTCAGCTCCCTTAACCACTCAAACAAGTAGAATAGCTCTTCCCTGCTGTCCTGTATGCGGCATGCAATTTCAAGCACGTCAAGCGAGTCTATCGCCAGGAATTGAAATGGGAAACTCTCTTTCAGATTTCCTATGTACATCTTGAAGACTTCAAGCCAGCTTTTCTTTGCTGATAGTTGCTTTAGGTTCTTCCGTATCACTGCGAAGTCGAGAACCCTGAAGTTCTCCTTTATTTTTGAAAAATCCATGCCGAAACGTGCTGCCTGCGTCTCAAGGCTCTTCCTGCTCTGTTCAAGGGTTGTATACACTCCCTTCTTCCCTGAGTTGAGTGAATTTCTGTATAGTATATTGCATGCCACGGTTGACTTCATCGTGCCTGGCGATCCTGCAATGAGTACGACTGAGTTCTCTGGTATACCCCCTTCTATTGCTTCATCGAACCCTTCTATGTAGGTAGGGATCCTGACAATATGATTATCTGAAGGCATTGTCACTTACGATGCATCACACATGTCCGTATTTATTGATGACTGTACCATTTTCTGTGTGTGATTCCATGTATTGAGAAACATTTAACAGAGTGTTGCAGATAACCTGACGATAAGAATGGGAAGGCTATCAAGGAATGCAGCGGTGATACGGAAGCTCGTGATGGAACATAACAGGTTCTTTGAGGAGTCAATACCGATGATAGCCTCTGAGAATGTAATCAGCCCATTGCAGCGGGAAATGCTCAATTCCGATTTTAACGGAAGATATGCTGAAGGATGGCCAGGTCACAGATATTACCAGGGAAATCGCTATGTTGATGAGGTCGAAATCAGAGGGATGGAGCTTGCAAAGAAACTGTTTAAATGCACCTATGCTGACCTGAGACCTATCTCTGGCACCGTGGCGAATATGGCTGTCCTTTTTGCCACCACATCCCCAGGGGATACAATCACAGCTCCATCCCTGGCAGATGGAGCTCATATCTCCACTGCAAAATTCGGGGCTGTAGGTTTCAGGGGTGTCAATACAGTTACTTATCCCTTTGACAGGGAGCGAATGAACATAGATGTTGATGGGACAGCAAAGATTCTGAGGGAGCTGAAGCCCAAGGTTGCACTGTTTGGCATGTCTCTATTCTTATTTCCTATGCCTCTGAAGGAACTTGAACCTGTCTTTGATGAAATAGGTTGCACTGTATGGTACGATGGTGCGCATGTACTCGGTCTTATTGCAGGAGGCGAATTCCAGGATCCATTGAGGGAAGGTGCACATATAATTTCAGCAAGCACCCACAAAACTTTTCCGGGACCCAATCACGGAATTCTGTTGGCGAATCCTAAGAATGAGGAGATGGAAAAGGCGCTGAAGAGGGCTGTTTTTCCTGGAGTGACCAGCAATCACCACCTGCATGAGATGGCAGCACTTGCCATAGCGCTGGAGGAGATGATAAGATTCGGAAAAAAGTACGCCAGGCAGATTGTGCGTAACTCGCGAAAGCTCGCTTCATCCCTGTATGATCTTGGATTTGAAGTGCTTGCGGCTGACCAGGGGTTCACAGCATCGCATGCAATAGCTTTAGATGTCAGGAAGCAGGGAGGAGGGAGTGAGTGCGCCGAGCTACTTGAAAGAGCCAACATAATAGTGAACAAGAACCTTTTGCCCGGGGATGAAAGCTCTGTTTATCCCAGTGGTCTCAGGCTTGGAACACAGGAACTAACTCATCTGGGCATGAGGGAAGGGGAGATGGAAGTGATTGCTGAATTTATGCACAGAGTGCTTGTAAAGAAGGAAAGACCAGAGAAGGTCAGGGATGATGTGAGGAGGTTCAAGCGCAAATTTAGGAAGCTCCACTACTGTTATGGTGAAGGATATCCGGCTTACAGATTCGAGACCTTTCTAAGAGGGTGAATGGTTCCGGTTTTGCTCAGCTTCGATTGAGATGCATTTCCATGCAGTACTCCAGGTCACAATAGTTCTGGCGCCCTGGCTTCTGGAGGTGATGGCGTGAAGATACCACAAAAATATCGCCTTATTATTTATAAGACGAGGGAGCTTGGAATCGAAGACGAACAGGCTGTCAGGCTGATTCAAGTCTACAAAGACGAATTCGGGTCCGAACCTCGTTCATTTGGAGATCTTCTGGAGGCGGTGGAATGATCCGCGATTACCTGCTTATTACGGAAGATCCGAATGAAGCTGAACTTTTGCTGAAGGCAATAAGGGACGAGATGGATGGTTACGTGTTCATCCTTACGGAGGAGGAAAAGTGGGGCTACCCCTTCGAGATGAAAGTGAGCAATTGCATAAGGGAAGGGAAAATATGACAAAGTGGGCTAGAGAAATGACCCCAATTATCAATATCATGGCAGAGGGGAATTTTTTTATTAATGAAATTCCTGAAAAATATAAATCCACTACTGTTCTACGGAATCCGTATTCAGTACCCCTTTCGAATTTTCTTATTAAGAAAATTCAGAAAATAAAAATAAGGGCTGTTCTGGAGGCCTCGGAAAAAAGCGAAAAAGAAGGGAAGGCATTAATTAATTTAATAATTAAATTAATAAAAGAATTCAACACTTCCCCTTCCCACTCCATTTTTCTGAACGGCGGGGGGCGTCTATGAGAAAAGTCGGAAGGCCAAGGAAGAAGTACATGCCCGGAGAAAGGCCCACAATCCTGAGCGTGGCGATACCAGAAGGGCTTTCAAATGCGATCCCCTCCTCCTCCAATATAAGCAGGGAGTTTACCCTCTTCCTTCAGCTCAGATACGGGGGGAAGGACAAGAATGAGGTGGACCTGGAATTCATAAGGAACAGGATAAAGGAACTCGAAAACGAGATTGCAGCTCTCAGGGCCCAGGAGGAATTAATCATAGAGAGGATGAGGGAGGAGGACGAGGCGAGGAAAGAGGTCATGTTCCAGCAGGAAGCTCTTGCCTTCTACCTCAAGAGGATATTCGAGGGATTGGCCAGGTCCTTCTACGAGGCAAAAAGTATTTACTATCCCAAGGAGGTCATTGCAGATCTTGAGAGAAACGTCGGTATAACGATGACCGAGGCAGCCTTCCACAGCGCAATACGTAATTACGATAAACTCCCGTCAGGGAACCAGCTATTGATTGAGCTTGGTGTTAAATTGCTTCCAGGGTGTCAGGGCAGGCCTTACTGGAAGGAAATCCTTGCGGATTACCAGAAATTTTTGTTTATGAAAAAGGAGGCCTCCCAATGACCCAACCGACCCTCTTATCCTTCAAATCCTCAAAAATAAAAACCCCTGACCCCCCCACAAAACATTAGAGCCCTCTCCACTGAGCCCGATCCTAAGAAGGAACCTCGACCACATCTCATAGTGTCAGATCCTGAATTTCAGAAGAGGTACCAAAGATTCCTGAAAAGGAATGGTCTGGAGTACGGCACGTCCGACCCAAAAAAGATTGCAATATGGCACCGTTTCTGGGACGTTGAATTGAAAAAGTGGCATGAGAAGATGGAAAGGGATCAAAAAGTGACCAATGAAGGAGGGGAGGCGGATGCAGTCTCAGACTGAAACAGCGCAATTTCCGCGGTCTAACAGATATGACCTTGAAAGGGTATTCTACGATACTGATTTTCTGCTGTCTATTGTTCAGCAAAATCTGAGGAGGGAGTACCCAAGGAGAGTCAGGAGGCTCATAAACATCATCAGATCTCAAATTGACGTAGATCTATCATCCAATGAAAGGCAAAAACTTGCCAGACGGATAATTTTTCAGTTGCAGAAGCTCGAGCTGGAAGGGAAGGCGGTCAGGGACCATAACGGGTGGAGGCTGAGATAGAGGGATGTCAACTATATTTAAACCTGTAAGTTATTGTCATAACGCATAGAACCCTGGGGAGTGTGAGGAGTTTATCTCTCCCCAGGGTTAGCTCTTCACACTTCTTAGGGCTTCGGGAAGTGTGTTCGAATGAACAGGAAATTTTTGACTGTGGCCGTTCTGGCCGTAATGATAACGTCAGGCATAGTTCTAGGACTGCAAGCCACGTCGTATCTGCAACATGGACCAGTGTTCGAGAATGTGTCAGCAAGCATATCTTCGTTTCTCGGAAGCAATCCTGTTACCACGGAGATGAACTTCACTTTCGGCAGAGTAGCATACACTAATGAGCCTCCACAGTTCATGTGGTCTTCAACTGCAGGATATCCTTCTGAATCCTTTGTAACCCAGACGGGTGAATGGGTCACGAACAACTCTGGATACCAGTTCATGATATTCAATTCCACAACATCAGCCCTTGCGCTTGAAACCTATTCCATTTCTGGGTACCTCGGCCCCAACGTTTCGTACTTCTACAACGATCAGAGAGTCGGATTCAACGGGTCTGCCACATCGTACATTTATCTTGGGGAAACTGCATTGACAGGGTTACCAGCAGCATCCGACGTTCTTGCCACCTCTGCAGGTCCTTCCCAGAATAATATATACCTGGAAATTTCACCTTCATCCGGCAACTACACCGCTACGCTTTACTATTACGAGAGCGTCCTGGGTGGGAATGCAAAATACTACCAGAACCAGACATCAGTAGCCCTCACCGGAACGATGAACCCGCTGGAGTTATATGACATCACTTTCAACATAGTTCCCTCAACAGGTCTCGAAGTGACAATTGAAGACTACCAGGGGAACATAATAAACCAGACCATAGTCACAGGACTGACATTAAAGGGCAACATATCCAAGATTGCATACCTCCAGTACGGGATTACGGGATCAGGGCTGTTCGCAGGGGATTACGGGTACATAGTGGACCACAATACCTATCCTTCTCCCTCCGCGGTCATGGCAGGGGCGATGGCACCTGACCAGGGGATTGCGGCAGCCTTCGAGCAGCTTGATCCCGGAGTGGCAAACACCAGCCTCACACAGGGCATGAACGAATCATCCGTGCTGAACGTGAACATGTCGGAATCAGCATTCTCAAACGTCACGCAGAGCGGGTCGAGCGCATCAGAGACTTCCAGCGAGCTTAACTCATCCCTCTTCCTGACCAACTCATCAACTGAAGCGACATCGGGGAATACCATCACCTCGATAAGAGCAACGAACGGATCTGAATATCAATCATCCACAG
>Ga0080006_1143251_pt1 | contig 52813 bp, 57 predicted proteins | sample RS3BMetagenome_FD_69209 | JGI IMG/M metagenome (GOLD analysis project Ga0080006, IMG submission 69209) | Ferric oxide microbial mat and aquatic microbial communities from Rainbow Spring, Yellowstone National Park, USA - RS3B (SPADES... ... | reverse complement strand
CGCCGATGTTTCAGGTGGAGAGATGGTTCCAAGCCCTTACCACCAAGTACCTCCAGCGAAGCGTTCATCACAGTGTGACCGAACTCAATGAAGGAATTACCGAGTGGGCCGAGGCCGCCAACAAGAACCCCAAGCCTTTCATCTGGACCAAGAGTGCCGACGAAATCTTCGCTTCTATGCGGAAATATCTGGGCCCTAGTGTTTCTGAGCAAACTTCCGACTAGGGACACTAGGTGGTCACGCATGAGTATCAGGGCGGGTCACCGCCTACAGCCAGCAGGCCCTGCCCGCGAACGGCTGGGTCCCCGCATCGCCAGTCTCACCCGCCTAGATTGGAAGTAAGACGACTATGAAGGCCCTAACCGACCAACCGGCTGCAGGTGCGACCATCCCGCTGGTCGATCACCTCACCAGCCCGCCGTACTGGGTCAACGGCACGAGCACCCGGCGCCGGACGGAGATCATCAAGGGCGATGCCCGCAGCATCCAGCTGCCGGATAACTCGGTCGACCTGGTAGTGACCTCCCCGCCGTACTGGCGGAAGCGGGACTACGGGGTCAAGGACCAAATCGGCAAGGAGGATACTCCGCGGGGCTATGTCGACGCCATCATGGCGTGCCTGAGCGAATGGGGGCGAGTGCTTCGACCCACCGGCTCCGTCTTTCTCAACATCGGAGACACGTTCCACAACAAGTCACTCGCCGGGATCCCGGGTCGGCTTGAGGCCGCCGCGATCGACGATGGCTGGATCGTGCGCAACCGCATCATCTGGGCCAAGACCGCAGGTATGCCGGAGGCAGTGAAGAACCGGCTCGTGTCACGCCACGAGTACGTGATCCACTTCGTTCGTCAGGACGACTATTACTACGATCTCCTCGGCTATGCGAACGAAGTCGGCAACGGCACCAACCCCGGCGACGTCTGGCTGTTCAACCCTGAGCGGAACATGGGAGCTCACCTAGCGCCTTTCCCCAAAGAGATCGCCCGTCGAGCAATATTGCTGGCCTGCCCGCAAGCCGTATGTACTGAGTGTGGTGAACCTCGTCGGCCCGTCGTACAGCGGACGACCAAGCTGGACCTGACCCGCGTCCAGGCACGTCGAGCGCTCGAGCTCGCGGAAGCAGCCGGTCTGACTGAGGCTCACATTCGCGCTATCCAGGCAACGGGCGTGTCCGACGCTGGCAAAGCGTTGCGGACACAGACTGGCACGGGGCGCAACAGTGCCCGTGTGCAACGGCTGGCCGCTGAAGCCAAGGAAGCCCTTGGCGGCTACTTCCGCGAGTTCACCTTCGCCAAGCGCGAAGTCGTCGACTGGACAACCTGCGGCCATGCCCACCATGAGCCAGGCGTGGTGCTCGATCCGTTCATGGGAACCGGGACGACTCTCGATGTAGCGGAGTCCCTAAACCGTTCGGCAATTGGGGTCGATCTCAGGCCGATGCGGTCGTAGCGCCTACGGCGGCCTGCTGAGTCGTGAGCCCTGCGAGGCGAGCAACGATCTGCGCCATGTCGGCTAGCGCTCCGTCGAGGTGCTCTTGGGACGACAGATCAAGTCGGTAGTCATAGACATCGATGTATCGTATACGTCCAACGTACACCAGGCCCTTGGCGCCCGTCCTCCAGGGGTGAATCAGCAGTGTGCGCTTGAGGTTGTAGCGCAAGGCGTAGGTGACAGCCTGCTCGACTTCCTTCCGATCCGGGAGCGTGTCGGACTCATCGCTTGCGCCACGCGTGGTGTTCTTGACTTCAGCAACGAGGGAGAAAGTGCCGTCGAGTGCCCTCAGCACTACGTCCGGCTGCGCTTTGCCCGGATCACGAGAGGCGAGAGCTGGAAGCGGCACGCCGAGCGGCGAGGGCAGCGGGTCAGGAACGTCATAGAGATCGAGGCGCCCTTCGACGGTGTTGCCATCGATCACCTCGGCCGGCCAGGCGCGCTCGGCGGCGTGCTTAGCCAGACTCACCCTGACAAAGTTCTCGAAGAGCTTGTTCGTGTCTACGAGGAGCGATCCCATCTGGACGTCTTCGCCGCCAAGCTCTAGCGCGAAGCCAAGGTCTCGCAAGATGAGCACCGCCAGATCGAGCACCGGCCGGTAGTACGACCTCGGGTCAGGCAACGGGGTGAGACCGAGAACCTGCGGATCATCGAGGAAGCGGTACTCAGGATCGTCGGCTACCTCGTCGAAGGCAAGAAACTGCCCACCCAGTCGGGCTAGCCGAGCGCGATCGCCCCTTCGGGGCTGAGCCTTCGCCTTCGTGAGATGCGTGTGCACTGCTTCCATCGCCGCCTTGATGCAGCGGTTCGGTGGCGTGTCGATGGTGCGCTCATGCCAAAAGTAGCTAGCCTTGTTCGGAATGCCCCTCGCTGCGAAGCGCTGGACCGTCCGGCCAAAGTCCAGCCCCCCGTGCGGCAAGTGGCCTTCATCCTCGCAGCGCCTATACTCACGCAGCAGACCTTGGATCAGCAGTTCGTCGACGTAGTCCAGCAGGGCGTCGGTGTAGATGTCCATTGCCCAGTCGTCGGCTGTGCCGCGTGCTGAGTAATCGCGGAACGCGGACAACGGCAACAGGTCATGGCCCGTTTCTACGACCATGCGGGTCAAGTTGGCGAGAGGCACGCGCGGTTTCACCCGGACGACCAGGCGCTCGTTGAGGGGTATCACGCCGACGTATGACGTCGCCTGCAACTGGAGCACGCCCTTCCGGAAGTGCGCACGCAGTACGTCACGGCCATCGAGCTCCGAGTTGATGATCACTTGGTGACCTTCGCCGAGCCACAGCTCGGGATCAACTTCGACGGTGTCGTACTCCGCGCACTCGACGACGACCACGTCACCTAGTAGCGAGCTCACGGCGGCGTTCCAGTGCCTGCTTCCGTCACCTCGCCCTCAGGCTCCGCATCCTCGCCAGCAGCTGCGTCAGAGACGACGGGCTCCGGCTCGCGGAATATGTGCTTCCAGGCGGTTTCGAGGTCGGCCCTGGTATTCTCATCTCGCCGGAACGCCCGCTGCACCAGGTACTTTAGCTGGTACTCCCAGATATCGGTCAGGGATGCCTCGTCGGTGGCGCTAGTGAAGTAGGCATGGCCGACCGCAGCGGCTGGATTCTTCTGGGCGTGACTATTGATCCGGCCGAACCAACCAAGGACCCTTCGCTTGAGTTCCCCCTCCATGCCGTTGTCGTCTAAAATCTCATCCAGAAGTTCGACTCTGGGATTCATAGAGATCTTGGCGAAGCGTCGCTCAAAAGCGGCGTCTACCTCATCCACACCGCGGTCGAATGGGTTCATTGTAGCAATGATGACGAAGTTAGACGGGACACGAACTTCTTCGCCGTTGGCAATGTTGAACCGCAGCTCTCGCTTGCTGCGATCGACGTAGGTGAGGGCCTCGCCGAATACTCTACCGACGTCGGCACGGGACAGTTCGTCAATGACGAGGACGTAGGTATTATCGCCATCATTGATCGCGGCGCGCACTAGCGCCAGGAACGGACCGTCCCGGAACTTGAAGCCGTTCTCCACAGGGGTGAACCCAAGCATAAAATCTTCGTACTGGTAACTGGCGTGGAACTGGACGAAGCGGTAGCGGTGCCTATTTCCGTCGGCCATTGCCTCGGCCGCTGCAGCGGCGAAGAACGACTTCGACGTGCCGGGTGGCCCCGAGAGGATTACGCCGCCGTAGACCGCGGCCAAGCGTACGATCTCCCGGACGGTCGGATGCTCGCGTGTGATCTCGGGCGCATCAGGCGCTGACGACGCATGGCCAGCTGCAGCCCTCGCCCGGACGCCAATCCCAAGATCGTCGGCTGTCAACGTCCTAACATTAGGTACGAGCTGATCAAACATTGCCGTTCTCCACCGGCTGTCGCGGCTCGGCGTCCGGCGGCGAGTACCCATCGAACCAAAGGAAGTCAATCCCGGCTGGAGCGTCCACGGTGAACAGCTTCGCGAACTCGTCCTCGGTGTCGGCTGGGTACTCAAACCGCGAACGGAAGCCGGCGACAACATCGTCCGAGCTCGGTTCACGCGAGAGAACGAACCCATCGTTGCGCAGGAAGTACGCGCCAAGCGCGAGGGCTGGCACTCGCGTTTCGTAAAGCATGGCCTTGAAGGCACGCTCGACATGATCGTCTGGCAGCGCGTATTTACCATCTTTAGAGAGCCAGGCGGAGGGGATCTGACGAACGAGGGAGCCCGGTGACCAGCTGCCGGGGATATTCGGGGCACGCCAGAACCTGGGCGACAGGGTCCCGCTGCGGTCACCCCGATCGACAAGCGGGTTGTAGTACGGCTTGGTCGGATTGCCTGGCACCCGGATCAACGACAGCAGTTCGTCGGAAGAGGCAGAGGCGGTCGCCAGAGTGCCCGCCCGGTGCCGTCTACGCAGGTACAGGTACATGAGGAAGGTCGGGTGGAGCCTCTGCGATCCGAGCGTCGCGATGCTCCAGCGAACAGCCTCTGTCGTTAGCACGTGTGTCGGCATCGGGGCGTCGTCAGGCACTACTCGAGCGTAGCGGCGGGCTCTCAGGAACCCAGGGACTGGCCCACCACCACCGACCGCTGCTCAACGCCTGCAGGCGCATCGCCAACCCTCACCTGACCCCCGCCACCCCCGAGCCGTTGGCGACCGGACCGACCCGGCGCGCCCTGACACCAGCCGACCGACCGCCCAGGGCGCCCCCGGTCGTTCAGCCGACCTCCATCAGCGCCCCCAAGGCCGACCACTCCTTCGCCATTACTGTATCCGGCCCTCACGAACTGGGTGACGAATGACGGGGCTAGGAAGTGGACCCCGTTGAGACACGATGATGTCACAACCGACCGGGTCGATCGGTGGGTTCTACGCTCGTCGAAGCCTGCATCGTCGCCGGCTAGTGCCCTGGCACTGATCGTTCGCCTGGTTGGGTCCACCACCTGGCGGGTCGGTGGTATCAGGCTTGTGGGGTGAGCCAGCGTGTGAGGGTGCGGCGGCTCTCCGATGAGGAGGGTCGGGGTCTGCAGCGGATCGTGCGTCGCGGTGGCGGCAAGACGATGGTGAGCGTGGTGCGTTACCGCCGGGCGATGGTGGTGTTGGCGTCCGCGGGCGGCAACACGGTGGAGGTGATCGCCCGGCTGGTGCAGACCAGCCCTGACCGGGTGCGCGAGATGATCCACCGGTTCAACGAGATGGGGATGGCCAGTTTGGACCCCGCCTGGGCGGGTGGCCGTCCCCGCCGGATCACGGCTGACGAGGAGGCGTTCATCGTCGAGACGGCCAAGAAGCGGCCCGCGCAGGTGGGGGCACCGTTCAGCCATTGGAGCCTGCGGAAGCTGCGGGTCTGGCTGGGCGAGAACACCGCCAGGCCGATCGTGATCTCCCGGGAGCGGCTGCGCCAGATCCTCGAGTGCCACCAAGTCACGTTCCAGCGGACGAAGACGTGGAAGGAGTCGAACGACCCGGACAAGGAGGCGAAGCTCGACCGGATCGAGGAGGTGATCATGAACTTCCCCGACCGGACGTTCGCGTTCGACGAGTTCGGCCCGCTGGCGGTCCACCCGATCGGCGGGTGCTGCTGGGCGGCGCAGAAGAGGCCCCAGCGGTTGCGGGCGAACTACCACAAGCACTGCGGGGTGCGTCAGTTCCACGCCTGCTACAGCGTCGGCGACGACCGCCTTTGGGGTGTGGTCCGCCTCGAGAAGGGCATCGACAACAGTCTCGCCGCGATCAAGAGCTGCCGGGCGGCCCGGCCCGACGGGGAGCGGATCTACGTGATCCTTGACAACCTCAGCGCGCACAAGGCCACCAAGATCAAGGCGTGGTGCGCGAAGCACAACGTCGAGTTGTGCTTCGCGCCCACCTACTCGTCGTGGGCGAACCCGATCGAGTGTCACTTCGGGCCGCTACGCGACTTCGTGTTGAACAACTCCGACCACCCCAACCACACCGTGCTGACCGGTCGGCTCCACGCCTACCTGCACTGGCGGAACACCCACGACGCCGATCCGGCGATGCGAGAACGGCTGCGCCGGGAGCGGGCTCGGCTGCGCTCCGAGCGCCAGCGCCGTTGGGGGCGTCCGGCCGCAGTGGCCCCGCCTGCGGCAGCGGCCTGAGTAGCTCGGTCCGTCACCGAAACCGATCGCCGCCCTGCTTCGACGCGCCCTGAACGGCCCAAGGGGGGGCTCGGCATGGTAGCGCTGAGCGTCGGTCCCTCTCTGCACGACCGCTCGAAGCGCCCACCGGACTGCCAAAATCCCAACCTTGTACTTCTCATGCCATCTCAAACGCGCGATGGTTCGTGGCCAGGGCACTAGACTGGCGGATGACAGCCAGGTAAATTCAAGAGAGCTTAGTCACCGGAGGGGCCACTGTGATCCCCGGCGGGACGAGGTGGGTGGGATGGTGGCCGAGATGTTTAGACCAAGCTTGGTGATCAGCACTGGTCTGGCGGATGCGATACCGGTGGTACTGGCCTTGGTGCGTGATGCCGGGCGCCCAGCGTGCGTGCGCAACGAGTTGAACATGGAGGTCCTTGCAGTCGACATTGTCCTCACCGACCCGTCCGACCGGGTCCCTGAGCTCCCCGCCAGGCGTTCCCCGCTGGCCTTCTGCTTGGCGGAGTTTCTATGGTTCTGTGGTCAGCGCAGCGACCTGGTGTCGCTCGAGCCGTATGCGCCGAGCATCCGCTCCTTCTACGGTGGTCAGGCCAATGTCACCGGCTCCGACTACGGCCAGCAGCTGTTCTCGACGGCCGTCGGGCCGTCACAGTGGGAGAATGTGGTCACGCTGCTGCGCCACGACCCGGGCAGCAAGCGGGCGTTCCTCCAGATCTTCGACCGGTCCCGCACCCCGACGCTGCTGCCCTACAACGGGGATGTCGCCTGCACCGTCGGGTTTCAGGCGCTGGTGCGCAACGGGGCCCTACACTGGGTGACGACCATGAGGGCGAACGACGCCTACCGAGGCTTCGTGACCGACACGTTCGCGTTCACGCTCTTCCAAGAGCTGCTTGCCGCAACGCTCGGGTACCCGACCGGCGAATACCTTCATCGGGTGACGTCGCTGCACACCTACCCCGAGGACGAGCAGGCGATCGCCGCGGTCCTCGCTGCCTCGGAGCAGCTGCCAGCTGCTCGGCGCCCGAGGATGCCCGGCCTGGACGCGACCAGATTCTGGCCTCGGGTGAACGAGTTCTGGCAGGCTCATGACGACGCCCGGGTAAGTGGTGACTGGTCGAAGCTGGGGAGACCGTCGCTGCGGGGCGACCGGTGGTGGGAGTGGGTGCTCTCCGCCCTCGTGGCGTTCCATGGGCGGCGGCGGAGGTGAGCCGCCGCCTGCGGCGTTGCGTGATCCCCGGGCGGTTCCAGCCATTCCATTCCGGTCATGGTGCTGTACTCCGCCATGCGGCAGAGCTATTCGAGGGCCTCGTCGTTGCTATCTCTAATGCGCATGTCAGCCACACGGCGACCGACCCCTTCACCGGCGGCGAACGCTACGAGATGATCGCAGCATTCTGTGCTGCAGAGCTGCCTGGGGTGGACGTCGCCATCATCCCCATCGGCGTCTCCGATGAGCCGACGAGCTGGGTAGCGTCAATTGTCAGCCTGTCCCCTCGTTTTGACGCTGTCTACACCCGCAGCCCGTGGACGGCCTCCCTGTTCGCCTTCTTTGGGATCGGCAACGCCCCGAGCCTCCTGGAAGGCCATCTCGTCAGCGCCTCTGATGTTCGGGAAGCGCTGGCCGGCGACGCTGGCTGGCGCACAATGGTGCCCGCTGCGGTTGCTACAGTCCTCGACGAGATTGGGGGTGCGGAAAGAGTTCGCGATCTCCATACCGGCAGGAACGCTCGTCTGGGTCAACAGTGAGGGGAGAGGTCGATGTCACTTGTTAACGCCCACAACGAATGGGATCCCCTCGAGGAGGTCATCGTCGGCGTAGCTGATGGTGCCAGGGTGCCCACGGGGGACAAGGGCCTGCACGCTATCCGGTTCCCGGAGGTCGAAGGGGCGGAGGAGATCCCCTCCGGGCCGTACCCGCCTGACATCGTTCGCCGCGCCGGCGAGGAACTCGAAGAGCTCGTCGATGCGCTCGAGGGTCTCGGGGTGAAGGTTCGCCGTCCGAAGGTGACCGACCATGCGGCGCCTTTCGCCACCCCGGACTGGGCGTCGGACGGCATGTACAACTACTGCCCCCGCGACGTGCTGCTCGCAGTAGGCGATTCGATCATCGAGACGCCGATGTCCCTGCGGTCCCGGTTCCTCGAGACGTTCGCGTACAAAGACATTCTGATCGACTACCTGCGCTCGGGTGCACGGTGGGTCTCGGCTCCGAAGCCGGCGCTGCGTGACGACGGCTACAATGTCGACGACGTCGAAGCTCTTGCGTTGCGCGACGTTGAGCCGGTGTTCGACGCGGCGAACGTGCTCCGGGTCGGGGTAGACATCATCTACTTGGTGTCGGACACCGGGAATCGGCTCGGGGCCCGCTGGTTGCAGAACTATCTCGGTGACACCTACCGGGTTCACGCCTGCGATGACCTGTACGCCCGCACGCACATCGACACCACCATCGTGCTGGTCCGCCCGGGCCTGGTTCTGCTCAACCCTGAGCGTGTCGGCGACCACAACCTGCCGGCGTGTCTCGCCAGGTGGGACAAGCTGTACTCGCCTGAGATGGTCGACATCGGATTCGAGGGTATGGCCTATGGGTCGGCGTGGGTGGGAATGAACCTGCTGATGGTGTCGCCGGGCCTGGCGGTGGTCGACCGCCGGCAGGTGGAACTGTGCCGGCTGCTGGAGAGCCGTGGCGTGGATGTAATGCCGCTGCAGCTCACCCATGCCCGCACGCTCGGCGGCGGCTTTCACTGCGTCACCCTCGACACGCGCCGCAAAGGCGGCCTCGAGGATTACTCGTAGCCGTGCCGGCTAGTCGCTCAGGAGCTGGAAGAGCCTCTGAGTGAGCGCCGCACCTGAAGACCCGACTCGACGCAGTGCGGCTGGGCACCTCATCGCTGGCCCAGTACTCTCGGCGCGACCTCAGCACGCCCTCGACTGAGGTCCTGGCGGCGATCCCGCGGTCAGTCAGCGGTCAGCCGAGGCCTGTCAGCCAACCCCTATCGAGCGTCTCCTCATAGTCATCACAACCCTCCTACCAGGACTTTCCCTCATCCGGTCGGTCTGATAATGCTGAGGTCCCTGGTTCGAGTCCAGGTAGCCCCACCAGATGAACCCAGCGTAGGCGTGGTGTTCTGGGTTATCGCGGTTGATCGCTCGTGCGTACCCAAGACTCGGTTTGCCTGCTTGGCGGTTCAACGCTGGGTAGCGACCAGGCTGGTTTTGTCATTCTCGTTAGAGGCTCTGAGGAAGCACTCGTGGTACGGAGGAGCGCTATCTGATCGGCGGAGCATGAGGCTGGTGCTCAGGCCCCATGCGTGTTTGACGCTGGCGTGGCCCGATCCGTGTCGATGAGCTACGCGTATACCACTGTATAGTTGCCCATGGAGACACGTCGCCTCTTTTTCTGGTTGCAAAGGTTGCCCCGCTGGGGATGATCGAGAAGAGGACGCCCGACTCAAGTGTTGTCTACGAAACACGCTGGCATGCTCGCGATTACATACCCGAAGACTCCCGCAGGCACGATCACCAGGACAACCAAGGTGCGCGTTGGAGAAACGGCAGTTGGACCACCTTTACTTTGATTGTGCTACATTTAAAGGTCATGGCGAAGCTGTCTTCAAAGAACCAAGTGACGCTCCCCGTAGACGCTCTGCGGGCCGCGGGGCTCCACCCGGGCGACGAGGTGACGGTTCGGTGGGTTGGCGCCGGCGAGATCCTGATAGCAGCTCAGACTTCTCGGGTACGTCGCCACGCCGGCATCGCAACCGGGATCTATCGACCGAGAGAACTGGACCAACTGCGGGACGACTGGGAACGCTGATCCTTATACCAATCAGGGATACTCAACGCAAAGGGGTGAGGAAGGGGATCGGCCTGCGGGCAGCGGTGTTGAGAGGGCTGGGGGCCTCCTCTACTTCCCGACTGATTCGGCGAGGGTCTTCAGTGCCGCCAACACCGGGTTGTCCTCTTCATCCTCGCCGGTGTCCTCCGCTCCGGGCCGTGGATCCTCTTGGAGGATCGTCAAGGTGGTGGCACCTTCGTCGCCATCGAGGATGTAGGTCATCGTGAAGTAGTTCTCCAGCTTGTCCTCCAGATCGGGCCGGGGAGCGAACAGCGAATAGGCGAGGCGGTTCGGGGCGTCGACATGGAGGACGGTACCCCACTGCTCGAATGTCTGGCCCTGCCACTCGCTGATGAAGCGGATCTGGGAGCCGACGGTCCAGTCGGTCTGCAGGTGGCTGCCGTACTGCCACTGCGTGACGTAGATGGGCTCGGTGACGACTGACCACACCGTCTCGCGAGATGCCTCGATATGGATGCTGGATTTGGAGACACGCACAGGCAATAGAGTACTCCGAGCGGGAGAAATAGTCAAGAGCTGTGGATGAGATTTTTGGAGCGGCGTCCCTTCCGGGCATCAACTTCGGCTGGTCACCTCCTCCCCTTTGTCGTGGCAGGCATGGTCGGGGCGAGTTGGTCGGGGCGCAACAGGTCGAGGATCGAGACCGGCTCCCCGTAGCACGGGCACTCCGCGCCCGGCCCGAGCCTGCGACACCACGTGTGTTGCAGGCCTCGCATCGTTGCTCTCCAAGGTAGTGGGCCTCGCAGTTCGGGCAGGCGTAGACGGCCTCGGAGCGCGAGACGACCGGCTCGGCTGGGGCGGCTCGCTTGGATCGCCGAGCTGTCTGCCGGCACACGCTCGAGCAAGAGCGCTGGCGCCCGAGACACCCGAACGGGTTCCGACACACCGAACAGGTCGTCGCGGTATCGTCGCGCACGGGGTTCACGCCGCTGCCTCCTCAGCTCCGGCGGACTCGCCGTCGGCACAGGTGTCGCCGCTTTCGGGGCACCCTGTTCTCGAAGCGGGCACCAGCCAACAACACGTGGACCACTCGATCAATCGATGGGGGATTTGAGCGACAATTTGCCACTTCTTCTTCGCAGTGACGAGTCATCCTAACCAGGATGGAGAGCTTTGGCGTTTGGCCGATCCCTTGGGCGCCCCCCACTCCGTACCAGCCGCAAAGCATGGCTGTGGACGGCCTGCATAAGGAACGGTTTGGCACTTCTAACGATCAGGATGGCGTGGTGGCAGCGCCACAGAAAGGGAGCTCGGTGCCTGCGGTGCCCTTCGTGTCGCTTAGGTGTTGTCGATGTCTGTACCCGTTGGGTGTGACGAAGCTGACCATCAGACCTTATTTTCGGGAAACTGACAGAGATATGAAACCTGTTCTTGAGTAAGTCTGGCGCCACCTACGGGTCCAAAGAAATGTAGAGCTGGTTCAAGTACAACCCTTGATCGGAGCAGACCCACCATGTTTGACCAATCCTCGTCATGGCCCTATGTGGGTTTTCGATGAACGCAGAAGCCCTTGGGTGGCTCGCGGAGACTTCTGGCACCCGCCGTTGATTTGGTCGTCTCGTGGTAGCACCGGCTGATTCTCAAGGAGTTGTGTCGAGGGGCCCAGTTGCTAGAGCGTCAGAAGGGGGATCCAATGATGAGCCACAGTACGTTCACAAGCTTGCCAGTATGACTTATTTGTACATAAGCGCTACCGCGTCGTGAGTTTCTAGAACGGAGGAGACCCAGGATGATCAATCAAGTGGGCCAATATACCTGCTGGGATGCCCGATGCACTGTATCATTGGCGAATAGCCTGGGTAGAAGCCATTGTCAACGCTAGCGACCGTTTGGTAGTGGCCTGGCTGGGCCAGCAATCATTTGGATAGCTGATTACCAAGCTGATAGATTAATCGGCCGTCAGGGCTTCGTCTGACCTTTAACTAGCAGTGGCCTCCGGTTCCTCGCTTTTGGAGGTATCTGGCTCGAAGAGCAGGGGTGTCTCTTCGGAGACGTCCTCGAGAGAACGCCCGCGCGGCTCGGGCAGCGTCACCATCGTAAGCAAGACACCGATGATTGACACTCCTGCCATAATCCCCATGACACCGCTAATGCCAACAGACTTAAGCAGGTGTGGAACGAGCAATGCTCCGATAAAGCCACCAAACTTGCCCATCCCCGCTGAAATACCATCTCCACTTCCTCGGATCGACGTAGGAAAGATTTCGGCAGGGTAGACGAAGGTGGTGACGTTCGGCCCAAATTCTGTAAAGAAGTAGCTGATGGCAAAGAGGGGTAAGAATACGGCGACCGATGTTGCGCCGTTGGGCAAGAGCCAAATCAGCGCGAAGGCCGCAGACATCACCGCGAAACCTTGCCATTGGATCCTCTTGCGTCCAATTCGGTCCATCAGGAATACCGCTAGCCAGTAGCCCGGGAAGGCAGCGACGACGAATATGAGTAGAGATAAAAGGGTGTGATCAAGCAGGGATCCTTTGGGCTGTAGGAGCTTGAGGATCAGCGGCGAAGAGACAGAGTTGCCATAGAAGGCGATATCAATAAGGAACCAACTTCCCGCTGTTCCGATGAGGCGGAGGAGGAATGGCTTCTGGGTGAGCTTCGCAATTGGTCGTGGACGCATCAGGGGGCTTGTCTTGGTTGGTTCGCCACTTGGGACCGTGCCGTGTTCTCCCGTCACCCATTCAACCGTGGTGGCGGTAGTGGCAAGATCACCCTTGATGCCCAACGTGTAGCGGGGGGTCTCTCGAATCTTACGTCGAAGGTAGATAACGGATGCTGCGGGTATGGCGCCGAGCCCCAACATCAGTCTCCAGGAGAGATCGGAGGGGACACCACTGCTGAGGAAGATGGCTGCGATCGCAGGACCTGCGATGAGTCCGAGCGCCTGCATTGAGAAGACGGTGCCGATGAGCTTGCCGCGCGACTGACGGTTCGAGTACTCCGAGGTGATGACTGCTGAGGTCGCATAGTCTCCACCAACCCCGTAGCCCACGAGGACACGAAAGATCAGCAGGGAGGTGAAGTTCCAGGCGAAGGCGCTGAGGATTGCACCGAGCACCAAGATGGCGACTTCGACGCCGTACATGCGCTTGCGCCCGAGCTTGTCCATCAGACGGCCGAACGTCAATGCGCCGGCGACCGAGGCCAACAAGGAGATGGAGTTTAGCAGCGAAATCTGATCCGTGTTGAGGTGAAAGATCGGGGTGAGCAACACCGTGACGGTTCCGATGATGAACAGATCATAGGCGTCGGTGAAGAAACCCATTCCGGACGTGAAGACGGTCAGCCAGTGCTTTCGACCGACCTTGGCCTCATCGAGTGAGTGATAGAGGCTTTTGGCTGATGTGTCAGATCCTGCCATCGCAAAACCCTCCTGACTGCCCTAATCTCGCGTACTTGTCCTGCATTGGTTACCAACCTAGAGCCGTTGTGCGAGCACGAGGAAAACAAAAGGTTGCCTAAAGGTAATAGAACAATGAACGTATGGTAAACAACGGTCAGCTCACCACCGTCGATTGAAGGAATGCATGAACCCTGCTTCCGGCGTCGGCCTTTGGGCGTTTCTTGATCGTTGGCTCTTGATTTGAGGCAGACGACGGGCTGGTCAACGGATGACCGGCGAACATGTGGTTCGTGGCAGGGAGCTGGGTGAAACCTTGGTCCCATCGATAAGGGCGGGTGAAAATAGTGCCACTGACAACCGTTGTGTCCGCGAGACGATCAGTGTGATCTTGGGACCTCGTTGTCAGCATGCGCGAGCGATCCCACCTAAGGTGGTTGTGCTGTTTACTTTCGTTTGCCTGACAACGTAAGAGCCATTTCCATTTCGCAGAGCCCGTCCATCTCGTCGCAACGATTGCCGGTGTCAATAAAGCCGTGCCGTTGATAGAGGTGCTGGGCCGCAAGGTTCATCTCTCGAACATAGAGACGGACCTGCCCAAGCCGCTGCTGGCTCGCCCAATCGACAACCCCAGCGACGAGTTGGTCGCCGACCCCGCGACCACGGAACGGTGGTGCTACCCACATGGAGACAAGTTCGGTCTCGTCGTCCAATGGCGGGGTCGCTGCCACCATGCCCGCTGGCTGGAGGTCGAGGAAGCAGACATATGCCACACCAGAGTTGCGGAGGCGGTCACGCCAACGCTCTTCTCGATCGTTGACTCCACTCCATTGCGCGAGTGTTGATCCAAAGGCATAGGGAGCATCACCAAGTGCCTCAAGCCTGAGAGAGCGCCACAGTTGCCAGTCTTGTTCACTTAGCCTCTTGTGTTGATGGCGCTGATCGGCGGGCCGGCCCATGCTATGGCAGCATAGTTGTGCCACCGGGTTGCGCTTACCGCCGATGAGCTGCCCGATAATCCTCAGCAATTTGGCTGGCACGACGGTGGGCATCGGCATACGGTGCTTGGAACTCGCCAAGATACTGGCGGGCTACTTTGGCAACCGAGGTGTAGTTGGTGTCACAGACGTTCGCTAGCGGAGACTCCACGAGTTGCGATACCAGCTGGTAGGAGTCCATCCGTGTGATGCCACAGAGGGTGGCAACCCAGTCGACCATCTCGACCTGTGCGATTCTGAATGCGTCCTCGAGAGGCCGGGCAGATCCGGTGGTCATCAGGTGGCTGTCGGACTCGAGCTTGGGCCATGGCGTTGGGATGCCCTTGATGAGGTCAACGTAGACGACGGTATTCATGGCGCACTCAACCGCCACCCCGCAACTCTCGCCCTCGCCCTGTCGTGCGTGGCCGTCGCCGAGAGAAAATAGCCCCCCTTGTACGTTGACACCTAGATAGCACGTCACCCCTGCACGTAACTCCGGTGTGTCCATATTCCCACCGTGGGCATCGGGCACCAGCGCGGAGCGGACCTCGAGGTTTGCCGGCGCGACCCCGACGGTGCCATGCATGGGATCCATCGGGAGCTCGACGGAGAAATCGCTATCTGAAGCCCGAAATCGACACAGACGTGCCTCGCGGTCGAGCTCCCAAATCCAAACGATCTCTGGCAACGGCTCCTGGAGTGTCGCAGTGAGATGCGTGGAGGTTAACGCTCCAAAGAGCGGAACAGTTGTCGAGACAGCCCAATCGCGTGCGGGTTCGATATCGACAAAGTGGGCCACAATCGTATCCCCCACCTCAGCACCCTTGATATAGAAGGGACCGGTCTGAGGGTTCAAAAAGGGAAACTCACAGACCTCGGAGACAAGATCGGTAGCGGCCTGCACGTTGCCCGCGAAGCAGTCTTCAGTAAATACTTCGAGGATGGTGCCCGGTTCGATCTCCATGACTGGTTCGCGGCCACCAAAGGTCCAGCACAGCTGCTCTTTCGTTGGCGTGAAGTTGACGATGGGGTATTGCATCATAGCTCTGGCTCCTCGATGATCTCTTCCAAGAAGACCTCCGAGATCCGGTTGACCGCACCCGGAGAGGTCCTGCGGAGACGAATGAATACTATCACACCGAGGATCAGCCAGATGGCCACGATCGGTCCGGCATACGAGGCGGGAGCGGTGAGTGGGGAAATAAAGGAAAACACAGCGATCCCTGCACCAGCCAGCAGCGCCGGCAGCAGGAAGGCGATCGCAAGCAGAGGAACGAGTCCGTGCGATAGGAAGTTGAAGCGTTCGTTCGAGATCGCCTTTGCGAAGTAGACTATCGACGAGAGATTCATCAGGATATAGACGGCTACGACGACGATCGTAATCAACGTACCGTCGAGGGCGAAGCCATTCTCGGGACCAAAGGCGAGCCCGAGTAGCAGCGTGGCCGCCGCAGAGACGGCGATCTGTGTATAGACAGCGACCTGGGGCACCTTGGTCTTTTCGTGTATCCTACCGAGGATGCCAGGGAAGACACCGATTCTCCCAAGAGCGAAGGCCATGCGGGTAGAGACCGAAGTGCCGGCGTTAGCGTTACCGATGGTCGAGTTGATGACCGCCAGGAAGATAAGAATCCAGAAGAGACCGTAGAAGTCTCGGCTCAGACCAATCCAGGAGGCGGAGCCTGCACCGGAAAACGAGGAGAAGCGCGAGGGTCCGTAGGCGACAGAGGCCGCATAGGTGGTGAAGACGTAGATCAACCCGATGGCAAGTGTCGACCCCAGAATGGCGAAACGGATGGTTCGTTTAGGGTCTTTGGCCTCCTCTGCCAGAGGTGCAGCCGCCTCAAACCCGGCAAAAGCCAATAAGCTGTAAACCGACCCCGCAAAGACGCCCGTAAGGCCGTGAAAGCCCTTTGGGGTGTATTTCGTCGTGAATACCGACAGAGTATTGTGGGATCCGGCGTGGATCACAAAGAGGATTCCCGCCGCCAAGAAGATCACGATCTCAATACTTCCGAGAATGGTGCCGGTCTTGGCCGAGGTGGTGATGCCAAGGAGCGCGAGAGCGCCAACCAAGGCAATGCCCACGAGTGACCAGGGCCACCACAGATTGGACGGGTAGCCGAACTCGGAGTTGAACGTACCAGCGATGGTGAAGCCAAGTTGCAAGAAGAGCAGAGCGGGTACGAGCGCATACACGAAGACATACCCCCAACCAACAAAGAACCCAACGATTGGGTGCAAGGCCCGAGAGGCGTAGGTGGCGAATGATCCTGCGGAAGGTATCCGCGCGGCGAGCTCACTGATAGAGAAAGCGGTAAGTAGGCTGCCTACGAGCGCGACAATTACGGCTAACGTCAAAGCGCCGCCGGCGAAGCCAGCCCCAGCAGGAATCGAGGCAGCGATAGCGGCTCCAGGCGCCATCGCTGTAATGCTTTGGAACAGAACCTCTCTCCGGCCAATCGCCCCGGCACGTAACCGGCCTGGTTCTGGTGATTGCGTCATGGTATCCCCCTACCTATTGAAGTTGAAGAGATCATAGTGCATTGATTTTGGACAATGTGCGAAAAATATGAAGAATTTATTACATCCTGAAAGCCACATCGGGATGTGGAGTCAGCATGGCCCCAAGAAGGCCTGGGGTAGACTCCGCCTCAACCTGTTGCGAAGCGCGTTATGGTGACAAACCACGCTACGGAAACAGTCGATTGAAGATTGAATCGCGTTAGACTCTCTTGGTCGGTCAAGGTCTTCTTTGTCGTACGACGGGGGCGTAGCTCAGTTGGAAGAGCGCCTGCTTTGCACGCAGGAGGTCAGGGGTTCGAGTCCCCTCGTCTCCACCAAATCGTTCTTACTCAAACCCCGACCACGTCGATGTGCGTCGGGGTTTTCTGTTGTTTCAACCCGTTCCGTGATCTCTGGTGGCAGCACCTGGTGGAACGGCGCAGCCAGCCTCCCGTAGCTAACCCCGTCGACGTCGACGTAGATCGCCTCCCAGAAGGCCTGGTTGTAGCGTCGCCGCACTCGTGGCCCACCCCGGCGGTAGGCCTGCTGGCAGTCCGACACCAGGCCCATGGCCAGGGTGAGGTTGGTCTCGATGGTGTCCCAGTCGACGGCGGTCTCCAGGAGCTGCTTGTCGGCGTCGTACAGCTCTGCCTCGATCCGCTCCCGTTCCTCCTTGACCAGATCCATGGGGATGACCCCGGCGAGATGCCCCTGCACGAGGCGTCGTCGCTGGTTCTTGAGGTCGTTGACTCGCTCAGCTCGTCGCTTGCGTTCCCGCTCCAGGCCAGCGGTGGAGCGCTTCAGGGCACCGAGGAGCTTCTCTCGGACCTCCTCGCTTAGGGCGGTGCCTAGCTCGATGTCGCCGTAGGCGTCGGAGACGGCCTCTTCGACGGCGGTCGTGGTGAGGAACGGCAGGTCGCAGCCGTTCTTGGCCTGCCTGCCGTAGCAGAAGAAGTAGTCGTACTTGCCGCCGTTGCGGCCGGTGGCGACCAGGAACCCGAGCCGGCGCTTGCAGCGGGCACAGAAGACAGTGCCCTTGAGGTAGTGCTGGTGAAGGCGCTGCCGTTCACCGGACTGGTCACGGGAGGAGAGGATCTCTTGGACCTTGCCCCAGACCTCCGGGGTGACGAGCGGCTCGTGACGGCCGGGGTAACGCTCGCCTTTCCACTCGACGACGCCGACGTAGAAGACGTTGCGGAGCATGTACGCGACCTTCGAGGGGCTCATTGGCTTGGGCGGTTCGCGATGGCTGCGGCTGGTGCGGAGCCCTCGCTCCTTCAGTGCGGTGGTCAGGGTCCGCACGGTGTAGTCGCCGGTGGCGTAGGCCTCGAACGCCCAGCGCACGTGGTCGGCGTGCTCTGGGTGGAGGACGATGGTCCTGAGCTCGTTGCCGTCGACCATCTCCCGAGTGTTGAGATACCTGACCGGGGCCTTACCGGGCCGACCGCCCTTCTTGGCCTTTTGGTCCATGCCCTTGCTGACCTCGGCGGCGAGGTTCTTGCTGTAGAACTCCGAGATCGAGGCCATGATGCCGTGCAAAAGGGTGCCGGAGGGGGTCTCGTCGATGTTCTCGGTGACCGACACGAGCGCGGCGCCAGCCTCGCGGATCGCCAGGTTGATCGTCACGTCGTCGGCGCGGTTGCGAGCGAGACGGTCAACCTTGTGGACGATGACGTAGTCGACGTCGCCCTCTTCGGAGAGCCGCTTGAGCATCCGCTGGAGTGCTGGTCGGTCGCTCTTTCGGGCGGACTCGCCGGCGTCAATGTACTCCTCGACGACCTGGGCACCGATGGCCTCAGCCTTCCGGTAGCACGCTTCGCGCTGGGCCGGGATCGACAGGCCCTCCGCATCACGGTCGGTGTGGACTTGCCCGGCAGTCGATACCCGTAGGTAGATGACGGCGCGGCAGTTGCCGCTCACCGTTGTTAGGCGAGGTGGCAGCTTCCTTCGCTGGCTGGAGCGGTGCGCGCTCGCCGGTAGCTCGTTCGGCAAGGAAGCGGTGCTGCTCATGCGAGTCCTTTCTCCGACGATCCCGTGATTGCCAGGGCGCGACGGTGGTAACCCTCGGGGGTACCAGTTCGGGGGAAACGGGGCAAGCGCCAGTCGCTCGCCGTCTGTCCGCAACGACGCTGGCGTCCGGTGAGACCGGTTTGGGAGAGGCGGACCTGGATGGCCTGCTGGGAGACACCGAAGTGAGTAGCCAGGTCTGCCGGCCGTTGGATTCCTTCGCCCCAGGCCTTCTTCAGCCAGGGTCGGGGCACGAGGAGGCAGCCCGCGAAGTAGTCGCAGATGCTCTCGACGAAGTCTTCCCGGTCGTCTTCGACAACGCGGGCGTAGAGGATGTCGATGAAGCGGTGGTCGATGATGTGCTTGAACTCGTGTGCCAGTGAGAAATGCTGCCGTGCCGTCGACTCGTTGGCGTTCAGGATGATCATCCAGCGACCGTTGGACCACTGGGTAGCGCCCGATACCGGTAGTGGACTGAAGCGTTGCACCTGCAACCGTGGTAACTCTGCGATGATCCGCTCGTTGATCGGCGCTTCGTTTACCTGCATGATCTTCAAGAACCGGGCAGCTTGAAGCTCGGCGATCCGGTAGGCCTCGGTCCGGGTGAGTGGCCGGATCGGCACGAAGTCCCGCAGCACGGTCAGCACGCCCGGGTTCATGACGCCCTTCTTTCTTCGGTCTCGCCGTTGTCACGTGGCTTGGGTGGAAAGACCGGCTGATCTTCAGGTATGCCGTACTGGTGTCGTAGGAAGTTGAAGTACGACTCCAGTTGATCAATGGCTTCAGGCGGCAGGTAGTACTTGCTGCGCAGGTAGGGTCGGAAGGTTGGCAGTTCGCCTTCGATCCGGTACCCTGCCAGCGCATAGAGGTCAGCCGGCTTCGCTTCGATGACCTCTGCCACAAGGTCGAGGGCTTTGGGGCTGGGCATTTGGTAGATGCCTGCTTCCAGCTTTACCCAGTAGCTGTAGTCGAGCCCACTGCGTCGGATGGCTTCAGCTTTGGTTATGTTTAGTGACTCACGTCGCGCCTTGATGAACTCCCCAAGAGCGGCGTTCTTTATCTCTGGTGTTCTCCTCCTTTTCATATTGATTGATACTCCTTTCCCTTATATTATCTGCCGTTACTAGACGGCTGTCCATACTAATAATGTTGTGAATTGCGGATCGCTTTTGGCCTATAAACGAAGCAATTGTCGGCAGCGGCTACGCCGCTTGTGACTCGTCTTTGATTGGCCGCCGTGCCTTGGCGATCCGCTGAGCGGCGATCTCGACGAAGTCGGGGTTGAGCTCGATCCCGAGCCAGTCGCGGCCGAGGTGCTCTGCGGTCACCCCTACGGTCCCTGCTCCCATGAACGGGTCAAGGACACGACCGCTCCGCCAGTCGGCCCGGCACTCGCAACTCGGCGCGATCGTTCCGAGGCGATCCCGTCGCCGCTCCCGGACCCAAGGCCCAGTGCATCGGCTGCAGATGCGCTCGGGGCAGCCGGCGAGGATCGGACGTCGGACGAGGTTCTCCGGGAAGACGGCGAAGTGTGCTCCCCGGTAGCCGGCTGTCGGTATGGTCCAGACGTCGCCGGGGTTCTTGCCGAGCGGATGCCCCGGTCGCCCGTCGGCACGGGTGCGCTCCAGGCCGTCGTTGGCTCCTGCGAGTGGTCCGGCCCAGGCAGGCCGGCGCCCGCCGTACTTGGTGTTGACCATGACGGGACCCGGTTGTCGGGTCGTCTTGTGCGGTACGCGGACGATGTCCAGGTCGAAGTAGTAGCGCTCCGATCGGACGAGGAAGTAGACGGGCTCCCAGGTGGTCGAGAAGCGGTCGCCGATCGAGTTCGGCATGGGGTTCGGCTTGGCCCAGACGACCTTGTTGCGCACGGACCAGCCACGTTCAGCCAGGGCAAGCAGGAGCCGCTCGGGCGCCAGGAGCAAGCTCTTTGCCGGTGCGCCGTAGCGCGGCCCGCGCGAGAAGCTGTCGCCGAGGTTCAGGAAGAGGCTGCCAGTCGGTGTGAGCACTCGGGCGAGTTCGTCGCAGACGGTGATCAGGCGCTGGACGTAGTCGTCGACGTGGGTCTCTGTGCCGATCTCCTTCTCTCCGGCGCCGTAGCGGCGCAGCAGGTGATACGGCGGTGAGGTCACGACGCAGTCGAAGGAGGCGGTCGGTAGTTGTCTGAGCACCGTCATGGCGTCGCCGTGCAGCACGGTCCGCAGCGGTGGTGTCGACTCCGGCAGGTGGGCCGGGCGTGGTCTTCGGACGCGGCAGTACCGCCAGGCTGGCGGCGTGATGATGTTGTTGGTCATGGTTGTCCCTCCCTTCGGGTGTTAGTGATGTACGACGGCAGACCCTCGGCGGTGACGACCTCCGACAGTGGCCCGGCCTCGTGGTCGGCAAGGACGGCGCGCAGCACCTCGGCGCGGCGGATGTTGGTGACGAGCCAGAGCACGGTCGGGAAGACATCCTTGAGTCGCTGCTCGTTGCCCGTGCGCCAGTAGCGCACGTACTGCTGGGCCTTGCGGGCGATGCGTCCGGGGTGCTCGGTTGCGCGGTCGACCTCCAAGAAGGCGCTCAGCTCCCACTCGCCGACGGCCCAGGCGATGTAGGCGTCAGGTCGGAGGGTGACGGTCCTCCCGGCCGGTCCGGGGAACGATCGCCAGCAGGTCGGCTCGGTCTCGAACTCCAGCATCTCGACATGGGGGTTCTCGTGCAGCTGCACGTACACCTCGGTCACGCCCAGGGTGTGATCGAGGAAGAGATCGCTCGGTGTCGGTCGGCGAACGGTCTGGTGCTGCAGGGTCTGAGCCAGGCGCTGACCGTTGACGTCGAGGGCATAGGTGTAGCCCTGGCTGCCGCCCTTGATGCCACCGACCTGACGATGGAGGCGCGTCACTACCCGCAGCTCAGTCAGGCGCTGCAGGTGTCTCCGGCAGGTTCGGGCTCCTGCTGGTGTAGTCGGCCAGATCAGCCGGTTGAGTTGTCCGCCCGCCGCCATCCGCACCCGGGCGAGCGCCTCGATGACGAGTCGGTCGGTCTCGCTGAGCTGCTGGCTGAGGCGCTCCAGTCGAGGCGCCAGCGGGCTGCCAGCACCGTTTGCACGTGTTGAGTCGTTGCGCGTTTCGCCCCTGTTATGCGGGCTGATCAGGTGGTTTCTCGTCGCCGTCTCCACCCGATCGGACACGCGATCGGACATCGGCTCGGCGCTCATGATGGACGTCTCCGACGCCTACCGACGGGGCTGTCACCGTTGGTCGGGGCCTCCACCCGGGCTCGGCGTGCTGCGTCGATCTGATCTCGGGGGACGCCCCAGCGCTCCCGTGAGATGCTCCGCAGCTCGCTCGGGGACCGCAGCGGACGTTCCGGAGGCAGTGTCTGGATGCTCGCTGGCGGCTGCACCTGTCCGCCGGCGTAGACGGTGGTGATCGCCTGGTAGGGGTCGAGGCCCATGATGTCCTCGGGCGTGAGGCCGTGTCCGAACTCGCGGACGAACACCCCGGCGTCGTCTCGGGCGGTAGCGAACGTGACCTTGGTCCTGGCGTTGGTCAACGCCGCAGCTCGGATGTCTGCCGGGAGCTGACCGAGGTGCTGAGCGGCGAGGGTGACCCCGACGCCGTACCCGCGCGCTTGGGTGAGCATGGTGTCGATCGAGCTGGCCGGGAAGCGCAGGACGGTACCGACCTCGTCGATGATGACGCTCGCCGGCCGGCGCTTCGTCTTCGGAAGCGCAGCCCGGGCGGCGATCGCATGCCACAGCTGGTTGATCAGCATCGCCCCGAGCAGCGCGGTCGTCTCGTCACCGAGGAGCCCGACAGGCAGCCGGACCAGGAGCACTTGCTTGTCCCGCAGCAGCTGTCCGAAGTTGATCGCCGGGCTCGCCTGTCCGATGGCATGCGCTACGGGTGAGCGACCGACGAAGGCCCGAAGCTTGTTGAGCGGTGCGCCGGTCATGGCGTTCCACTCGGCCGTACCCAGGTTGTCGGCCCAGTCCCACCAGGCCCGGACGTCCTCGCCCGGATCATGGGCGGCAAGCACTCGGCGTCGAAACCCCTGATCGACGACCAGACGAGGCGCTTCAGTCATGGTGAGGTCTGGGTGCGCGGCGATGGTGAGCAGGATGTGGCGCAAGATGTCGGCTGACCGAGGCCCGAGGTTCTCACGCCAGATGTCGACCATCAGGCCGAGGACCCGATCAACGACGAGCTCTCGTTCGCTTGGGTTGGCGCGCAAGGGATCGAAGCCGACCGGCCGATCGTCGGTCGGGTCGAGCAGGATCGTGTGCTCCAGTCGTTCGGCCGGAAGTCGAGCCGCAACCGCGTCGACCAGGTCCCCGTCCTTCGGGTCGATCACGACCAGGGCATGATTTGCTCGGGCATCGTGCTCGGCCAGGTGGGTGAGCAGCACGCTCTTACCGGAACCCGTGGGGCCGACCACCAAGCTGTGGTAGGTGCGTGACACAGGGTCGATGGCTACCGATCGGAGGCTCCTGGGATGGGTGCCAATACCCAGCACCGTTCCATGGGCCGGCACAGCGGCGGTGACCGGAAGGGGACGGCTACTGGCGAGGCTGACTCCGGGAAGCGCTGTCGCCTCAAGCGGGTAGCCGACCAGGCCAGTGGCTTCCTCGGCATTGAGGAGGACCGGCCACGCGGTGAGCGGACGCCAAACGGTCGTGATCCGGCGGGCGATCGACCTGCCGCTCAGCAGCCTTCGCTTCAGGAGCGTCCCCGGAGCCCGAGTGGTGTGCCAGGACGCTTCCACGTCCCTGAGCAAGCTGCGGCTCCGCTCTGGCGTGGCGCCAGAGATGCCGATCCGCAGGGTGGCCAGGAGTAGCGAAGCACTTCGTTTCTTACGCAAGGCACTGACGGCCTCGCTGGTCAGTAACACGCCGTCATCGAGGTTGGCCGCTTGCTCACGCTCCGCAGCGGTCGCCAGACGTGCGGGTAGGACGGGGCGCGCAGGCGCGAGCAATGCCTGGACGACAATCGTCTCCTCACCGAAGAGCGGCTGCAGCGAGGAGAGCAGCCCGGACGAGAGCCTGACGCTGTCGACGTTCAAGCTGCGCTCAGCGTTCGTCAGCCGGTACTCCGCGCCGCTGCACAATTGCGGGTAGCGAATGACCGTGTTGCGCTCATAACGAACTGCCGGCAGATGCGCGGCAAGTGCCGCTTCAATCTGGCGGGTAAAGGCACGCGGCACGAGCAGGCGGTGCTGAGTGCCGTTTCGATCGGCATGTATCTCGCTTACAACAAATGGGGTGTGCCACCAGCGTCGCCACCACGGTGGAAGCAGCCCGCTGACACTGCCCAGGAATGCCTCGACTCCGTCGGTGTCTAGGTTGGTCGGGAAACGAAGCTCGTAGGCCTCCAGTGTCCGGCGTTGTTGGCGGGCGTCCGCCGCCTTCGCGAGAACCAGCTCGAGCATGATGCCGACCGGGAGCAGCAGCGCCAGGGCGAGCCAGATCACTGCGTGCTCCCGTCGGCTGGATCGGTTTCGTTTTTCAAGTGGCTCGTGTGGGCAATTTCTTGGAGCAACAGCAGCAGGCCCGCGACCAGTCGCTCGACGTCCACCTCTTCCTTCCGGACCGCCGTGATCCGGACCTTGTGCTGCGTCATGTCACACCTCCTTTCGTTGCTGAGTTGCGGCGAGGAGACCTGCATCGAGGACGCGCTGAACTAAGCGTCATGTGATGCGCTGTATCCCCGGAGGTCTCCGCCGCTATCCACGATGTCTCACGCCGACCTATTGGCCGTCAAGTGATGTCGGCTATTCCACAACGACTCCTACCGGTAGCCACGCCCAGGGCCATGCCGGCCGAAGAGCCACCAGGCGACGATTGCCACGGCTACGACCCCGCCGAGCAAGGGCACTACCGGCTGAGTGAGCGCCGCACCAACCCGGACACCGACGCACACCAGCAGCACGACCCCGACAGCCTCGACGAGCTTCTTCACGGCGAACTCGCTGCTTCCGCAGCCACCTCATCGGTGATTGCCTCGTCGAAGGTGCTGGTCAAGCAGCGCAGAGCGAAGCGCTGCTGGTTGCAGACGAAGTGTCCGGTGCGGGCCACGAACAATGCCTGACCAATCGTGTCGGCCTCCAGCAGTCGGTACTCGATCGACCCGGGCGGATAACCTGCCCGGCGCAGCCGCGCCAGGTGACACGACGCGACGAGCAGTTCGGGTTCCGTCTCGAACCCGGCTCGGAGGAAATAGTGGCGGGAGTCGTGTACGAACCGGAATGCCACGTTGTCGTCTGGTTCCTGGTAGATCGTCTGCTCGCAGAAGCGACTGGACACCCGTACCTGCAGCCCGGTGAGCATCGCCGCCCGGAACTCCTCGACCACCGCCTCCAGGGTTTGCGGGGCGATCCGCGCTCCACGCCAGCGCACTCCGAGCTCGGCGGCAGTCTCTTCCGCCAGGTCCCGAATCCAGATGCTGAGGTTGGCCCGCGCCTGCTCAATCTCCTGGGTCTCGGACGAGGTGTCGAGTAGCGACATTGCCCGACCCGACTACGGCCGGTCGAAGCGGCGACGCTCCGCCGCTTCAGCCATCGACACGAAAGCCGACCGGGTCAGATCGTGCAGCTGCCGCTCTGCCTCAGCTGCCTCAGCCCGGACCCGTTGCAGATCAGCCATCCACGACTGGCCGCCCAAGCGAAACCCGAGCAGGTAGACGAGCACGACCACCACCAGGAAGGCGCCGACCAAGCCGACGATGAGTAGGGCGGTCACTGACGGCCCTCCCGGCAGAAGTCCGAGATGGTGTCGGCGATGATCTCGCCCTTGCCCATCTTCGCCACGTCGGTGAAGAACTTGAGGTCGTCTGCCAGGAACGGGTCACCCTGAGCCAGGGTCGCCGCCCAACGGCTGAGCATCGCCTGACCGCTCATCGCCTCACGGGTCAGACGGTCGATCTCGTGCAGCTTCTCGTTCTGGACGATGGCATGGGCCTGCACCGATGCCATCCGCACCAGGGTGTTGCGCTGGACGGTGCTCAGCGCCCGGCTGGTGCGACGATCCGCTCCAGCGAGGGACGACAGACCCACGCCGACACTCGGCACCACCTCCGTGGTCGATGACTTGGGTACCAGGTTGGACATCCACGGTCTCCTTCTTGATCCGGGATCGACGCCGATCGTCGACCGCCGATCCTGAGTGTGAAGAGCGAGAAGTCCACCGCGTAGGGTGCCGACTGGGTAATTTGTGGGTATGCCCCCGGCAGCTGTGCTCTCCTCGCCACCTGAGGAGCTGCGCCGCGAGCTAAAGCTGCTGCTCAGGGCCGGTTTCCCACTTACGGACGCGACCGCCGGTGATGTCCTGACCGAGCAGCGGGTGGTCATCGCTCACGCCCAACACCCCGAGGAGCGGGCCAGCCGGATCAGCGCCCTCGACCGGGTCATCCGGCAGCTCCTGGGTGACTTGGGTCCCTCCGCTCGGGGAGAAGCCGCACGCAGGCTGTTCGGCACTGCTCGGGGCATGCGCGGGACAACGCTCACTGCCCGCCGCTTAGAGGCGGCGCAGACCCTGGAACGCCACGAGGATCACGTCCGCAAGCACATCGAGCCGAAGCTGCTCGACGAACTGGCCTTCGCCTTCCACCAGGAGAACCTGCGCTACAAGCCGGTTGCCGAACACGGTCGACCAACCATCGCCGCCCACGAGGACACGCCTGTGGTCACCGAGGACTCCTACACCGAGCAGGAGGAGCTGCTCTGCCGGGTCTGGAGTGCTGTCTACGGCTATCGGGCTGAGCTGATCGCCACCGAGCGCCGCCTCCGAGAGGCCAGACACGAGGAACGTGAGCCCGACGCCGACCTCAAGGAGCACCTCGACACCGGGACCTGGCAGCTGGCTCGCTTGCTCAGCTTTGTCTCGGACTACCTCGACCGCTACGGCGAGCAGATCTTGCACGGGGACACTCCCTTCAACGTCGAAGGGTTGGTTGCCCTGGCTGGTTGGCATGGCGGTCTCGGCGGTGACGACGCCAAGCGACTCCGCTACGTCTTGGCGCGTTCAGGCACTGAAAACCGAACCGACTTTTTGAAGCTATTCCACGACAAGGCCCCGTCCACCTAATGCAAACGAGAGCGGACTACAAATGGCCAAAGAAGGCCGACCATTGTATAATGAGCTACGCTAACATGAGACATATATATAGGACAAAGAGCGTTGCGACACATGCCGCCAGGAGGGCGACGACATGACGCTGCGTAAGTCCGATTTGTATGGCTCGCTCTGGAAGAGCTGTGATGAACTGCGCGGCGGTATGGACGCCTCTCAGTACAAGGACTACATCCTGACGCTGCTCTTCGTGAAGTACGTCTCGGATAAAGCCAAGACCGATCGCAGGAGCCTGATCGACGTTCCAGCCGGCGGATCCTTCGACGACATGATCGCCCTCAAGGGCGATAAGGAGATCGGCGACAAGATCAACAAGATCATCGCCCGGCTAGCCGAGGCGAACGACCTACAGAAGGTCATCGACCAAGCCGACTTCAACGACGAAGAGAAACTGGGTCGCGGCAAGGAGATGCAGGACCGGCTCACCAAGCTGGTCTCGATCTTCGCCGACCTCGACTTCAAAGGCAGCCGCGCCGAAGGTGACGACCTGCTTGGTGACGCCTACGAGTACCTGATGCGCCACTTCGCCACCGAGTCCGGCAAGAGCAAGGGCCAGTTCTACACGCCCGCCGAAGTATCCCGGATACTGGCCAAGGTCGTAGGAATCGGTCCCACGACGAAGCAGGACCAGACAGTCTACGACCCAACCTGCGGATCCGGATCGCTACTACTCAAGGTCGCCGACGAAGCGCCACACGGGATCACGATCTACGGCCAGGAAAAAGATAATGCCACCTGGGCCTTGTCAAAGATGAACATGATCCTGCACGGCAACGAGATCGCCGACATCCGCAAGGGTGACACGATCACCAGCCCGCAGTTCCTGAACGGAAGCCAGCTTCGCACCTTCGACTTCGCGGTTGCTAATCCGCCGTTCTCGGTCAAATCGTGGAGCAATGGCCTAGAGAACGACTACGGCCGCTTCGAATTCGGCATGCCCCCTGCCAAGAACGGCGACTATGCCTTCCTGCTACACATTCTGAAGTCGCTCAAGAGCACCGGCAAGGCGGCAGTCATCCTCCCTCACGGTGTGCTCTTCCGTGGCAACGCCGAGGCCACCATCCGGAAAGAATTACTCAGGCGCGGCTACATCAAGGGCATTATCGGTCTGCCGCCCAACCTCTTCTACGGCACGGGCATTCCTGCTTGCATCCTCGTTCTCGACAAGGACAACGCCCAAGCACGTACCGGCGTCTTCATGATCGACGCCTCGAAGGGCTTCATGAAGGACGGCCCGAAGAACCGGCTGCGCAGCCAGGACATCCACAAGATCGTCGACGTCTTTAACCGCCAACTGGAGATCGAGCGCTACTCCCGCATGGTGCCGCTCGCCGAGATTGCCGATCCGAAGAACGACTACAACCTCAACATCCCTCGCTACATCGACTCCTCAGAACCCGAGGACATCCAGGACCTCCGAGCCCACCTCCACGGTGGTATCCCTGAACGTGACATCGACGCCCTCAGCGCCTACTGGGAGGCGTTCCCTAGCCTACGCTCTAAGCTCTTCAAGCCGAATCGGCCGGGATACCTCGATCTAGCCATCAATGTCGCCGACGTCCAGCAGACGATTCTCGACTCCTCGGAGTTCAAGGACTTCGCCAGGCGTGCCCAGGACCTCGTCACCGACTGGTTCGGCGCTCACCGGTCCGAGCTCGAGAACATCAACGCAGACACTCGTCCCAACGAGCTGATCGCCAGTCTCGCCGATGACCTGCTCGCACTCTTCAAGTCGGTGCCCCTACTCGACGAGTACGACATCTACGAGCAGCTGATGACCTACTGGCACGAAACGATGCACGATGATGTCTTCCTAATAATGAACGACGGCTGGCTGGAAGCGGCGAAGCCCCGCAAAGCCATAGAAGACAAAGACCGAAAGCTCACAGAGGCCCCTGACCTCGTTGTCGGCTCCGGCAAGTCCGCAACCAAGTACAAGATGGACCTCCTGCCGCCGAGTCTCATCGAAGCTCGCTACTTCCGGGCTGAGCAGGAACGCGTGGCGGAACTTGACGCAGCAGCCGAAGAGGCTTCCCGAGCTGTAGAGGAGTTCATTGAGGAAAACGCCACCGATGAGGGCCTGCTGTCGGAGGCTATGGACGAGGGCAAGGTAACGAAAGCTCTCGCTGCTGCTCGACTGAAGGATGCCAAGCGTGAAGGCTCCGACCCGGACGAAGTGAAGGCGCTTGAGTACTTGATAGGCCTCTACGCCACTGAAGCGACCGCTAAGAAGATAGCCAAGGACGCTAAGGCTGCTCTCGACATGGTCGTACTAAAGACCTACGGCGAGATGTCGACGACCGCTATTCGGCAGATGGTCATCACTGATAAATGGCTTTCAGAGATTGATCTGCGTGCCGGAGAGGAGATTCGTTCACTCTCGGGAGGCCTAGTTGACAGAATTCGAGAACTAGGAGATCGGTATCAGGAGACTTTGGCGCAGCTTGACCTACTAGGGACCTCTTTGTCCGAGACAGTTGTACGCCATTTGTCTGACCTTGGAGTTAAGGCGTGAGCGCCACCGTCGCTTTACGTGACGTATGCGCCTTTATCACAAAGGGCGCTACCCCGACCACGTATGGTCTGGCATGGCAGAAGGCTGGAGTGCCGTTTCTGCGGAGTGAGTGTGTGTCAGACGAAGGCCTAGACATGCGTCAGGCGATGTACATATCGCCGCAGGCAGACGTTGTTCTTAAGCGCAGCCAGGTCATCGACGGCGACATATTGATGACTATTACCGGTAACGTCGGTCGCGTTGTGAGACTTAGTGGACTCGGTAGAGCAAACATTAATCAGCACATTGCCCGCATCCGGGTTAAGGATGCCCGGGTCGATCCGCAGTTTGTGTACCACTATCTGTCACAGCCAAGAATCCGAGAGTACTACGAGTCCATCGTTACTGGACAAGCGTATCCCCAAATCAGCCTGGTGCAGGTAAGGGAGACCAGGGTCCCACTATTAGCCCTCTCTGAGCAGCGCCGGATTGCCTTGGCTCTCAGTGATGCTGATGCCGTGGTGTCGTCGGTCGAGCGGTTGATAACCAAGAAGCAGGCTATCAAGCAGGGGATGGTGCAGGAGCTGCTAACAGGCCGCACCCGACTGCCTGGTTTTGCCGGTAGGTGGCAAGATACTCGGTTGGGAGACGGCGGGGCCTGTATTAGGGGGGTGAGTTACGATCCTGGAAGTGATCTATCGCCAGGCGATCGCGCCTACACAGTCCGCTTGCTGCGTTCGAACAATGTTCAGTCGCGTGGCATGGAATTCAGTGAACTACAGTTTGTGCACGAAAGACGCGTAAAGCCAATAGAGATCTTGCGGCCCAATGACATTGTCATATGTATGGCGAACGGGAGCCGATCCCTCGTCGGTAAGGCTGCTTTGTTTGCCCAATCGACCACGAAGCTCCGATACACGGTCGGAGCCTTTATGGGGGTGTTCCGTTGCGACAGCTCAGCGATCGTGCCGGGGTTTGCGATTGAGGTGCTGGGGTCCGAGGACTTCAGGCGATGGCTAGATCTCATTCTCTCTGGATCAAGTATCAACAACCTACGGCCAGGGGATGTCGAATCATTTGTGACGCCTATGCCCGCAATGGGGGAACAAGTGGCCATAGCAGAGGTGCTTGGCGATGCCAATCGCGAAATCGATTTGCTCCGCCAGCGCCTCGATAAGGCACGCGATATCAAACAAGGCATGATGCAGGAGCTGCTGACTGGCCGGACCCGGCTGCCGCTACAGGAGGCTGTCGCATGACTGCCGGGAAGTCGATCCGCTTGTTTCTCGCTGACGGCACACCCGGTGGCCTACTGACTGCAGAGATCATGAACTGGACCGGCCACGTTGTCGCCGCTCCACGTTCGGATCTGGCAGCGCTGCTCAAGCGTCCGGAGGCCAGTCGCACAGGCATCTACATCTTGCTCGGCGACGATCCGAACAGCCTCGGTGGGACGATCGCCTACATAGGTGACGGTGACGATGTCAGCAAGCGGCTCTATCAGCATGCGCGACCGGAGGATCAAGGCGGCAAGGACTTCTGGGATCGGGCCATCGTCCTGACGAGCAAGGACACCAACCTCACGAAGGCCCACGCCCGTTACCTCGAATCCCGCCTTATAACCCTTGCCCAGCAAGCGAACCGGGCGGTGCTTATGAACGGCACTGCGCCATCTCCTCTGCCTTTGCCTGAGGCAGACATCTCCGATATGGAGTACTTCATTACGCAGGTGATGATTGTTCTCCCGGTGCTCGGCGTAAACGTCCTCCGAGCAGCGGCGACGCCGCCCCAAGTGGGAGCGCACGACGGGCCGATCATGACCGCAATCCTGTCGCAGCTGTCTCCGATCTTCGAACTCAGTCTGAAAAAGTCCGGCATCACCGCCACTGCCCAGGAGATTGACGGGGAGTTCACGATCTTTGCCGGATCGACCGCCCGTCGCGACTGGCAGGGTGTCGATGATGGTTACAAGCGTCTTCGAGAAAAGTTGGAGGAAGACGGGACGCTGGCCCTAAGCGCCGACGGCAAGTACCGCACTTTCACCCGGAACCAGGTGTTTGCTTCTCCTTCTGCTGCAGCGGCTGTGGTTGCCGGAAGAAGCGCCAACGGTCGAGTCGAGTGGAAGGTCCAGGGAACCGGCCTCTCCTATGGCTCTTGGCAGAGCGAAGGCGTCGATCAGGCGCTGGCGGAGGTTGCGTCGTGAGCGATGTCGGTCAACCGGAGCGTCGTGCGCAAGAGCGTGTCGTCAAGCTTCTTCACGAGCGTCTCAAGTACGACTACTTGGGCAACTGGGAGTATCGGGACAACTCGAACATAGAAGCTGATCTGCTCTGGCAGAACCTGAAGGCCCGTGGCTACGACGACAACCTGATCAACAAGGCGATCGACAAGCTCAAGAGTGACGCCTCGCTCGGTGGTGGCCGTGATCTATATGAAGCCAACAAGGACGTCTACGGTCTGCTCCGCTACGGCGTGAAGGTCAAACCAGGCATCGGTGAGCACACCGAGACCGTCTGGCTGATCGACTGGGAGAACCCGAAGGCCAACCACTTCGGAGTGGCTGAAGAGGTCACCGTCGCCGGCAACCACGTCAAGCGGCCAGATCTCGTCCTCTACGTGAACGGGCTGGCGCTCGGCACGATCGAGCTGAAGCGCTCGAAGGTGGCGGTGTCCGAGGGCATCCGTCAGAGCTATGGCAATCAGCAAGCCGACTTCATCCGTCCCTTCTTCACCACGGTCCAGCTGGTGATGGCCGGCAACGACGTCGAGGGGCTGCGCTACGGCGTTATCGAGACGAAGGAGAAGTACTGGCTGGGCTGGAAAGAGCCTTCGGACATCGAGGCGCCACTCAATCGAGCACTCACTCAGATGTGCTCCAAGGAGCGGCTACTTGAGATTATTCACGACTTCATGGTGTTCGATGCCGGCACCAAGAAGACCTGCCGGCACAATCAGTACTTCGGCGTCAAGGCCGCACAAGCTCGCGTCATCAAGCGTGAGGGTGGCGTCATCTGGCACACCCAGGGCTCCGGCAAGTCACTCACCATGGTCTGGCTGGCCAAGTGGCTTCGTGAGAACCAGTCCGACGCCCGTGTCCTCCTGGTAACCGACCGCACCGAACTGGACGAACAGATCGAAGGCGTTTTCAAGGGTGTCAATGAGGACATCTACCGCACCACGAGCGGTGCCGACCTGCTGGGCACGCTCAATGAGAGCTTGCCGTGGCTAATCTGTTCGCTGGTTCACAAGTTCGGAGGCTCCGAGAGCGAGACGGAGCGGGATGAAGCGGACGGCGAGTTCATCCGGGAGCTTAAGGCCAAGCTGCCGAAGGGCTTCCAGGCTAAGGGCAACCTCTTCGTCTTCGTCGACGAGGCACACCGTACCCAGACCGGCAAGCTGCACGAGGCCATGAAGCAGATCCTTCCGGGTGCCATGTTTATCGGCTTCACTGGTACGCCGCTGCTCAAGTCCGACAAGGAAACGAGCATTGAGACCTTCGGCAGCTTCATCCACACCTACAAGTTCGATGAGGCCGTAGCCGACAAGGTCGTTCTCGACCTGCGCTACGAAGCCCGCAGCATCGACCAGGAGCTGACCTCACCCGCCAGAGTTGATGAATGGTTTGAGGCTCAAGCCAAGGGTATGACCGACCTCTCCAAGGCTGAACTCAAGAAGCGCTGGGGCACGATGCAGAAGGTCGTCAGCTCGGAACCGCGCGCCCGGCAGATCGTCAACGACATCTTGCTGGACATGTACAAAAGGCCGCGCCTTCTGAGCGGGCGGGGTAACGCCATGCTCGTCAGCGCCAGCATCTACCAGGCCTGCAAGTTCTATGAGCTCTTCTGTCAGGCCGGCTTCAAGGGCAAGTGTGCGATTATCACGAGTTACGAACCGCAGGCGGGTGATATCTCGAAGGAGGATTCCGGCGAGGGAGCTACCGAGCGTCTGCGTCAGTATGAGATATACCGGCAGATGCTGGCTGACCACTTCAACGAGCCTGCTGACCAGGCAGTCACAAAAGTCGCTCTGTTCGAGAAGCAGGTCAAAGAGAAGTTCCTGAATGAACCCGGCCAGATGCGCCTGCTCATCGTGGTCGACAAGCTGCTTACCGGCTTCGATGCACCGAGCGCAACCTACCTCTACATCGACAAGAAGATGCAGGACCACGGCCTCTTCCAGGCGATCTGCCGAGTCAACCGCCTGGACGGCGAAGACAAGGACTACGGCTACATTGTCGACTACCGCGATCTGTTCAACTCCCTGGAGTCAGCGATCACCGACTACACCGGTGGAGCACTCGACGGCTACGACAAGAAGGACATAGAGGGCCTGCTCTCCGATCGTATCGAGAAGGCTCGCGACGATCTTGACCAGGCGCTGGAGCAGATCCGCGCCCTCTGTGAGCCGGTCGAACCGCCGAAGGGAACGCTGCAGTACCAGAAGTACTTCTGTGCCGCCGAGCAAGGCAACGCCGAGCAGCTCAAGGCCAACGAGCCGAAGCGCGTCGAGCTCTACAAGGCCGTAACGGCGCTGGTTCGGACCTACGGCAACCTCGCCAATGAGATGGAAGCGGCTGGATATAGCGCTCAGGAGGCGGCATCGATCAAGGCTGAGGTTGCTCACTACGCGAGCGTCCGTGACGAGGTGAAGCTCGGTGCTGGGGAGGACGTCGACTTCAAGCAGTACGAGGCCGGCATGCGTCACCTGCTCGACACCTACATCCAGGCCAAGCCCTCCGAGGTCCTCTCCGACTTCGATAACGCCACGCTGATCGACCTCATCGTCAAGCTCGGACCGAGCGCGCTCGACAACCTCCCGGCCGGGATCAAGAAGGACCCAGAAGCAGTAGCCGAGACGATCACGAACAACATGCGCAAGGTCATCATCGATGAGCGACCCTTGAACCCCAAGTACTACGACCGGATGTCCGAGCTACTCGACGCGTTGCTTGAGGAACGCCGCAAGGGGGCGTTGGAATACAAGGACTTCCTGGCGAAGCTCCTGGAGCAAGCTTCCAAGCTCGGCAAGGGAGAATCAGACACCGCCTACCCAGAGTGGGCGGACAACGGTGCCCGGCGAGCCCTCTACGACTTCTTCTACCCGGACCTCAACCTTGCCGTTGATATTGACAAGGCCGTCCGGCACTCGAAGCCGGACTCGTGGGTCGGTAGCAAACTGAAGGAAAAGAAGGTCAGACAGGCCATCCGCGCTGCGCTACCAGGGGACTTCGAGAACCTCGATGAGCTGTTCGACCTGGTGAAGGCGCGTGATGAGTACCGCTAGTGCCTACCTCACCGTTGCAGGCATTGACGTCGATGTCGTCTACAAGGACATCAAGAACCTCCACATCGGCGTCTATCCGCCCATGGGTAGGGTAAGGGTCGCCGCCCCCCAGCAGCTCGACGACGATCAGGTGCGCCTCGCAGTGGTGCACCGACTTCCATGGATCAAGAAGCATCAGCAGCAGCTGAGGTCGGCCCAGCGCCAGTCGATCCGCGAGATGGTGACAGGCGAATCTCACTACGTATGGGGGTCTCGGTACCGGCTCAAGGTCATCGAGCGCCACGGACGAGCGCACGTCGAAGTCGACGGAGAGCGTCTCCTGCTCTACGTCCCCGAGGGGACAGATGCCGAACACCGCCGGGCCCTCCTGGACCGTTGGTACCGAGCCCAGCTCAGAGGGGCTGTACCGGACGTACTGAGGCGGTGGGAGCGGAAGATGGGGGTGACGGTCCCGAAGTGGACCATCCGTCGAATGAAGACCAAGTGGGGCTCCTGCAACCGAGAGACCGGCCACATCTGGTTCAACGTCGAACTAGCCAAGAAACACCCGGACTGCCTTGAGTACCTCGCTGTGCACGAAATGACTCACTTGCTTGAGCGTGGCCACGGCGAGCGCTTCGCGAAGCTGATGGATAAGCACCTTCCAGACTGGAAAGAGCGCAGAGACCGGCTTAATCAGGCACCGCTCGGTCATGAGCAGTGGGTATCAACATGAGCCAGCAGGATGTTAATGCCGCCCCGGGGCAAGCGAAGACGGTTGTGGCGAGTGCCTACACCCTACACGGTTTAGGCGAACTCAATATTGTCATTGGCAAGAACGGCTGCGGCAAGAGCACTCTTTTGAAAGCGCTCGATGGAGCACTTAGGGCTCAAGACGACTGGGGACGAGTCCAGTATGTCACTCCAGAGCGCGGTGGCACGCTTACATATGAGGCGAATGTCGAGCACAATATAACCAGTAACGCTGACTGGATCAGGTCGAGTAGGCTTGCGAATCAGTTCAATCAGTTTCGTCAGCAGAGCGTCGCCCAGTTCCGGAAGCTTGAGTTGACGCTCTTCCGTGAGAGCGAGGCCAGAGCGGAGGTCGCGAATCTTCAGCCTTACTTCGACAAGCTCAATTCACTTCTGGACAATATTGAGATCCGCCGTGAAGGCATAACGTTCGCGACTTACGCGAAATCCACAGGTCAGTCTGTTCCCGCTGCTCAGCTAAGTAGTGGGGAGTCAGAGCTGATCTCATTAGGCATAGAATGCCTAATGTTTGCTCACGATCTCATTGACGGTAAGGAGAATATCCTTCTTCTGGACGAGCCGGACGTTCATTTGCATCCGGACCTACAGGTTCGCCTCGTTGCGTTCCTACGGTCACTTCTCACGGACTCTAACTTCCGTATAGTGGTAGCAACGCACAGCACCCCATTCCTCAGTGGATTGGACGGGTTCGCCGGTGCGACCGTTTCTTTTATGAAACCCGGCGACAACATGCTTTCATTTGAGTCGATCGGAGACGTTCAGCGTCGTGTGCTTCCAGTGTTCGGCGCGCACCCCTTGTCCAATGTGTTTAATCAAACGCCGGTACTAGTCGTTGAGGGTGACGACGATGAGCGGGTGTGGCAGCAAGCCGTCCGTTCATCAGCTGGTGCACTGCGGGTCTATCCCGTCAGCTGCGATGGTGTCGGCGGTATGAATGAGTATGAGCAGGAAGTCGATCGGATCGTCACATCGGTTTACGATGAGCCTAGGGCTTACAGCTTGAGAGATGGCGACGGGGTACACGAGGAGATTGGCGACCTTGGAGCAGTATCCAGACTGCGTCTGCAGTGCAGAGCTGCGGAGAACCTGCTCTTGACTGATGAAGTGCTAAGCGCAGCCGGTTTGGACTGGACCGAGGCGCAGCGTCGGGTTACTGAATGGGTAGCCCGCAACGATCAGCATTCGCGCTGGAACTTAGTGAAGAACTTCATCGACGACGGCTTTGACCGTCGAGAGTACGATCTAAAGGACATTCGAAACGTGCTAGTGGGTGATGTGCTTCAATCAGCGAAACCGTGGGAGGTCTTGGTAGGTCAGGCGATCGCCGGACTTGCTCGCGACCAAATCGCTGCGGCTAGCAACGAAGGATCGCTCAAAACGTTTCTTGGAGAAAAGGTAATTGGGGCTTTGTTTACGAGCGAGCAACCCGACGTCACGGGTAATGAGCCGCTTGCGGTTAGGGTCTAGACCGTGCCAAGTCTGTTCCTCGTTGTTGCCGGCATTCCCGGAACTGGAAAGTCTACGTTCTCTCGTTGGTTAGCTGCGGAGCGGGGGTTTCTGCATCATGACGTTGACAGCCAGGGCGTGCCTACTGATGACACGCTTGCACGTAGACCGATCGTCGTTGACTGGGGATTTCCGGCCCACGAGACTGCCTTGAGTTCCTGTATTAACGTGATTGAGGAATGGAAGACGATGGGAGCTCAGCTGTGGTGGTTCGATGGCGATCGCGATATGGCGTTAGATAGTTTCATGAGACGGGGGACGGTATCCAAAGCAGCATGGGATTATCAGCTTCTAGGTATTAGTCAGAACTGGGCAAAGATCGGGGTGGTGATTGATCATCGTATAGATGTGATTGGCTCGGATGGAGTGTATGTGCCGCCCGACAAGCTGTACGAGATGATGTTGTCAGAGTGAACTATGGTACCTCGGGGATGGGTTCCCCTTTGCGGGCCCGAATAGCTACGCCGGCCTTCTTGAACTCCCGACGGAGAGTTTCTGCATCGATTGCAAAGTAGCTTGCAGTTGTTTTCAGGGAGTTGCCATCTCTATATAAGCTGGCTGCAGTTTCCACCTCGGGGTCGGTTAGTCGTCGGAGGGTCCTCCTACGCTTGATGCCGCACCGGTCGAGATGGGCGAGGACTGTGGTGCGGTGGACCCCAAATGTGTGGGCGAGTCTGTTCACCGTCGATCCGGCCTCGTACTGCTTGACAAGGTTGAGTATCTCCTCCTGCGACAGACGATGCTGACGCTGGATCGGTCGCGTGTCTTGGGAGTGAGCGTGGTCTTCGCTGCGGCCGTTGAAGGCAGCTTCAAGGAATCGACCGAGGTCATGTTTCGCGAGTAGCGCGATCACCTCCACCAAGGGCCGTTCGCGAAACTCTTCTGATCTATTCGCGAAACTAGCCCCAAAAGGGTTCCTGTGGCAGTAATCGGTAGTGAATCGATCAACTGGTGTCTGTCGGCACTTAGAAGCAGTCACTTCGAAGACGTATCGCCGTCAAAGCTAGAAGAATATCGCACTCGGGGCGTGAGTGTACAGTATTTCAGCCAAAAAGCAAAGGAATGAGGGGATTGTCAGTCGGCGGGAGGATCGCCGTCTGTTAAGACGCTCGCTACTGGCTCGTAGTTCGCCAGCCGGTCACGGCGTCGGGGTTTGCGGGGCGGTTTTGCGACTACACCTTCATCTTTACCATGTTTTCGGATGAAGGTATATATCTTACGAAGATTGGCTGACATAACGAGCATTGCGGTAAAGAGATACTGGGACGCATAGCCACGTACTCTCCTTCTCCCCGGTTGATCGAGTGCCTCGTGATTGGCGTCCTTGACGTAGCCGTTAAACCCCTCAATGGTGTTACGTGTAGTTGCATACATCGCGTGCCACTCTGGACTCCCGAAGTGAAGCGACTGCCCGTACTTGGCACCAGCTGTAGGTGGGAACGATGTCGACGACTTATTGACACAGATCTTATCTGGATGAGAGGGGGCAAGAGAAATGCGGGTGCGACCCGATATGTTGCCTACTGGGGTTTTTAGGGGACAATAAACGGTGGCCGATCCACCAGCAGCTGGACACATCATTGGTGTGTAGCCATCTTGATCAGCCTTTTCCTTTGGTCGAAGCAAATACCTCCGACGTTGCTCGATTCTCTGAGCGTAGGTTGTCTTATCGATTGACTTATTAACCTTAAAATCGATGGTGGCTTCGATGAGCACCTGGGGCATCGACGGACAGTACCACGCGCCCTCCACCTGGATCACTCCGGCGTAGGATTCGGTGATACCGAGTTGATCTTTACGGTAATCAAAGACGAGGCCGTAGCCCATGGCTCTGAGGGGAAGCTGCAATTCTTCGGGTTTTGAGTTAGGAAAGTAGGCCCTATCTGCTATCGCCATCCCTACTGGATGGCCACGTCTGACGATTGAACCAAACGCCCTAACTCCATGCCCGGCTATGTCCGCGCCCGGCTTGCCGAACCCTATTGCTGCCACGAGGTACGGAAACTCGACGGGTCCTGAGGGAGCATTGGTAGACATAACTGCGAGTGTGGCCTCCCAACCCCACAAGGTCTTGCGGTATTGCTTGCCACGGTCGTCTCCAGGATCCCGATGATCGCCCTCACGAACGTACCAGTTTCCATCTGGTTCGCTACTTACCCGATCGGACCCTTTAGTTGTTCCACGTTTGCCAAAAGCCGCAACAGGTGTTGCGTCGATGCAGACGTTCCCCTTCCATTTTCTTCGCACAGTGCGTGGCATCGCCTGCATTGAGACCTCAAGAAGCTGGTTGGTTACCCAGTCAAGACGTTCCTGTTTACGCTCGGACTCCTCAGGATCACGAGCGGCTATGATTTCGGCCCACTCATCCGTGGTCAAGAGACGGTTCCTCGGTCCTGGGAACGGGTCGATGACGTCCACTAAAGAATGAAACGCACGCCAGCATCGGTCGTACCAGCCGGTATCTCTGGTCTGATCGGGGAGGAGGGCAGAGGGCTTTGACTTCCTAGGGTTCCACCATCGCATGGTGAAGTCCTGGAAGAGACAAGGTCGTTACTATCTCTACAAATGGCCCTCGCCTAGAGCTATGGCATCGATCAGGTCCAAAGTTAGGGACCTGACCCAGCCACGACAGGTAGGACGTCCATTTGCAGCAGTAGTCGAACAACTCAACCCGGTACTTCGTGGTTGGGGCACCTACTTCTGTCAGGGCAACTCCTCCAAGAAGTTCGGTGCAATCGACTCCTACGTACACGAGAGAATGGCGAAGTTAGCCTCCAGGAAGTACGGCCTATCCGGTTTTAACTGGATCGACCGCTTCACCTGGGAGTGGCTAGGGGACCTTGGCATCTATCGACTCACCGGAACCACACGCTATCCAACTGTGCATGCCTGAGAATGAATGATGTCTGAAAGCCGTGTGCGGGCGAACCGCATGCACGGATTGATAGGGGGTCGCTGGGGAGGCTGACTCCAATCGTGGGGGCTGCTGATCCCGGGCCGGTGGGCTGGAAGATGCCACCACAATGGCCTGGTCGGGATCTCAACCGCGATCGGACGATGCTCAACCAGTGGCCTACCTTACCGACCAACTCTGTGAATTGGTCGGTGCTTCTAAGCTAAGGACTCTCTTTCATCTCCTCTTCATTTGGTCGGTTGATCCAGACTTCGGTGTTGAAGGTGGGTGGGGTCGGAGCCTTGTTTACAAAGCGTTCGGGGTGGTTTTGATAGGCGCCTTTGAGAACCTCGGCTCGGTGTTCGGTGATAGCTTCGGCGTATCCGTCATGGACATCAGCTGGGGTCATGAGTGCAATACCTGAATGGTGGTGCTCGTACTGGTACCAGGAGTTGGCAAGTCACCTTCTTCCTTCGAAATACCTGGTAGACACGATATTTCGAAGACTTATCAGCATGCCATCACTTTTTGCCAACATTGTGCTAAGCTTTTGAGATCCTCTAGACGATATGTCTGGTGGTGATCTAGAAAAGGGTAAGCAAATGAAGCTACGAAATTTCATCCGGGGGGGGGCTGTATTAGCGGCTAGCGCTGCGTTAGCCGGTCTGATCGGGATGTCTTCGTTGACTAGTGCAAAGACAGGCAGTGGAGTAGAGCCAACCGGGACAACCGTCAGCAAGCCTCTATTTCAGAGTTGCCCTGATGGAACTTACTACATGGACCAAGGCAATACATACACGTTCAGTGGGCAGGGTACGATTTATTCAGCCTATAACGATACACCATACCAGTCGATCGAGTCCTTCACGGTTGGTGTTTCAATAGGTACTACGGAAACGATAAATGGTGGTTCGGCATTCAACTTGGGGTTCTCCGATATCATCAATGCAGGAATAACTTCGAGTAGCGGTCATTCTGTTGCTAAATCTATGTCATATTCGGGCACGGTAACTCAGAACGTAACCACTCCGGCGTACCAGACGGCTTTCGTGCAGGCTGGATTCGAATCTCTGAACTCTCATGGCTACGTTTATGATGAAACGGTTAATTGTGACAGCACTGACGTTTATAATGTCTCCAACACAGAATCTCCCTATTCGCATGGGACGCGTGGATGGTTAGGCTAACAGTTAAGGTGGTCTTGCCTTGGGTTCTCCTAATGGGTGGGGTCTTACTAGGTGGTTGCGGATCTGTTGGTACACATTCTGCTAGGAGCAGTGTGTCGAAGACGCATTTTGCTTTTTCTCCAACTAACGCAAAACTCCTTAAAGGGAGTTCGTGTAATCCAGTGTCGAATCGCGGACAACTAGAACTTCAGCATCTCGGCAATGGCAAGTGTCGCAGATATCTGATGTCATCTGGGGCGCCTGTTGGTAATAGGCCCGGTACGCAGAGCTTCAAGGTGCCGTCCTGGATAGAGGAGTTAAATTATTCGAATGCTCCAGCCCTTGTCTCGTTGGTAATTTCGACTGCTCAAACTAGGTCGTTCTCCTTCACTGCTACTGCTGATTCCGCGACTGATCTGATGTACTGTGTATCCGTTAAGCCAGTGGTTGTCACGGTCTCGGGACCCCAGGTTGGAAAAACCTCGAATGGTGTAACGTCGATAGTCAATGCGCCCTGTCGCTATAGCCATCTGGGCTTTGCTGACCTATTCCCGACGGTGAAGGGTGACGAGTACACCGTGGTGGTGAAAACATCCAGTCCGGCTGAGTGGGCAATGCGAATCATTAACTAACCTATCCTCTGGACAGCCGTTCTCAGGAGACAAACTCTAACGGCAACATTGGAAGCTTTAGCCTCAATACCGTTGAGCTAAGCACCAGCACACAGATCTGCGGTGGATGCTCAGGTTGAGGCCAATGGTGGTGATGCATACGTTTGGCCGCCCACTTGAGGACCTTGCGCTTGACTACTCGAGGGTTGGAACGCAATCCACGCGGCGGGTTGAGACGTCTTGCGAGGGTTTCCATGGCAAAGACCCAGATACGTTCTGCTTCAGCTGTTCCTGCTGGGGGGAAAATCGCCCTTTGCAACAGAGTGCCGGGTGATACGTAAAGCAGCGACAAAGGATATTCGATCTGGGTCATGTCCCCTATGTCTGGCGGTATCAGCCATGAGGACTCTGATGGCGTAGTGACAGCAGAGGCGTCCCCAGATCTCTTGGTAGATGAGCTCTGGGGACTTGGAACGCAAGACCTCTCTCGCTCGGCGCTGGTGGGTCTTTAATTCGTCAAAGGTGGTCTCTATCTCCCAGCGCTCAGAGTAAAGCTTGGCCAACTCCTTAGCCGGTGCGATGAGGGGATCCAACAACGTGGTAATGAGCCGGTATTGACCGTCCCCATCGATGGTGTAGTTGACTTTTCTTATATCTCTGGACCAACGATTCGTGTAACTCTGGACCATTAGATCGCAGATCTTTGGACCAGGAGTTCGCGAGACTCTGGACCACGGATTCGTGCATCTTTGGACCAACGATTCGCGTATCTCTGGACCAGGAGTTCGCGAAACTCTGGACCACCGAGAAGAAGCTGCCGAAACTCTAGGACATCGTTTCCTAGGAGCGTGGGTCTGAATCACCTTCCAGATCCGGTGGCTGGGCCCTAAAATTTGCCAAAATTGGGATTGTGGTCTTGAGTTCTCGGTTTCGATTCTCAATTGGGGTCAATGATCCCAAGTCGGGTCCATTAGCTGCGTTCTAGGCCATCACCAACCCTACATTCACTCTTGCATTGGAGAGCTTTCGTAAGTTATGACAGATTGAGTGCAGCATCCACTCAGTCTCGGCTCCCGATAGTCCTCGAAGGCGTAGGTGGCCGGCCTTCTGTCTAACTTTCATCTGTCCAAATACTGGTTCGACGATAGCTTTGCGTCTTGCATAGTCGATGCGTCCAGACTTGGTTCGAAGGCGACGCGCCATCCGCTCTCTTGGCGTTGCATCCTTTGGGATCCTCCCACGTGGGGACTCACTGGCTCGTTCATTGTGCTTCATGCGTCCGGTTGCGATGAGCGCGTTGATGTTCAACTCCCCAATGTGGCCAAGGTTGGCCTCCGAGCAGTAGCCTGCATCAGCCAAGAGGACCCGCGGGGAGCGGGTGATGTTGGCTGCTTTGAGACTTGTCGTAGTCGCCTCAATCATAGGGATGAGTTCGTTGACGTCTGTGGCTACTTGGGTTACCTTGGTTGCAACGATCACCTGAGAACCCTCATCCACCACTGCCTGGGCGTTGTAGGCGAACTGGAACCCATCGTTAGTCTTCATCATCCGAGAATCGGGATCAGTGAAGGAGCGTTGAGCCTTTGGGTTTGGTCGTATTGGGGTTTGTGTAGCATCAGTATCGGTGCTGGCCGGGCTAACGGTTTCGGTAGTGGCCTTGGTTGAGCCGGCAACCTTCGCATCATCATCAACAACAGTGGTCTCTGTCTTGGCAACGGTGTTGGTTGGAGCCTGCTTGTTGAGCTCTGCCTTCTTGCTGGTCGTGGCCTTGGTGTGCCTATCGGCCTTAACACGGGCCTCAGTCTCGATAGCCTCCTTTGCTTGGCGCATCTTGGCGATCCGAGTCTCGCGACGACGAAGCTCCTCTGGGATCTCATCACCTCGCTTGTCAACCCCATAGGCCTCATCCTCGGCTGAGTCGGTAGCTTCAGCCTCAGCGAGCATCGTAGCTACCTGGGCCTCGATCTCTTCGATCCTCGGTCCAAGACGTTCATAACTCATGGACTTACGCCTAGACGCTGAGGCTCGAAGCTTAGTCCCATCGAGGGCAACCCTACCAAGGGTGACGAGTCCTGCCTCACAACAGAGAACCAGTACCTGGCCAAAGAGATCACCAAGTGCGGTCTCGTGGCGACGACGGAACCGAGCCAGGGAGCGATAGTCAGGAGCCGTGTTGGCACTGAGCCATCGAAAGGCGATATCAACGCAGCATCTCCTCTCCATCTCTCTTGAGGAAGTCACTCCAGTCGAGTAGGCATAGAGGAGAAGTTTTAACATCATTGCCGGGTCATAGGGTGGTGCACCAGAGGCCTCGGCATAGGACGAGTAGATATCAGAGAGATCCAAGAGTTCATCGACTACCTCTGAGATGAAACGTGCAGTGTGATCATCTGGAAGCCAGTCATCAAGGGAGGGAGGCATGAGGAGCATCTGGTCTTGGTCATAAGAGCGGAAGGTCTTGGTAGAACGAATCCGAGTCTTGCCTTGAGGGACTAGCTGTTCCTGAGTCGGTACCATAGTGACATCATCGCAGCTCATAGCCACTATTTTAGCACAAGATTACCCATAAGTCCAGCTCAAACGCCATAATTGGGATCCGACCTCTATTCCCTAACATGATCAAAGAAGGGATTCTGACCCACGCTCCTAGACGGAGGTAAACAGAGATGAAAAACAAGACAAGAAAAGGAAGTTGGACATTGCAACCAGATCAGATTCGAAAAGTTATCGGCTACCTCGAACGACACCCAGATGCCTCAGCTCGCACCATTGAGGCAGCGACCGGGGTATCGCATCAGTCGGTCACGAGACTACGCAAGAAGTTGGCCAAGGTCACCATCACCGAGGAGGACTTGTCAAAGGATTCGAGCCTCCTAGCGGTCCTCTATCCCACGAGGGCAGGGCGCACGAGCACGAAGGTAGCCCCTGACTACGAGGTACTCGTCAAGGAGTTGAGAGATACCCCGCATCTCACCCGAGAACTCCTATGGGAGGAGTACTGCCAGATCAATGGTGAGAATTCGTACTCATATTCTGAGTTCTGTCGCAAGCTGGCTCAAGTGGCGGACCAAGGAGAGCTCACCATGTTGTTGGTCCATGAATTGGGCAGTGCTCTCATGGTCGACTATGCGGGCGACACCATCCCTATCTGGGACCGAACTACTGGCGAGATCGCCTTCTACGCCCAGGTCTTTGTCGCCGCCCTGGCCTACTCGGGCTATACCTTTGGTGGGGTCTATGAGTCCCAGCGCATCCATGACTTCCTCTGTGCCATCATGGATGCTTTCTAAGTTCTTCGGCGGGCTTCCCGCCAAGGTCGTCCCCGATAATCTCCGGAGTGCGGTTACCAAGCACACCCGTGACGAGCTCATCTACAACGCGACCTTCACCGAGTTCTGCACCCATTATGAGGTTGAGCCCGCCGCTACTCGCCCGTATCGGCCAAAGGATAAGGCAAAGGCCGAGGGCGCTGTCTACCGGGTTGAGACGAGGATCCTGGCCCGACTCCGTCACGAACGCTTCTTCAGCGTTGCCGAAGCTAACGAGGCCGTCAGGGGAATGCTCGCAGATCTCAACGAGGCTCCCTTTAAGTACCTAGCTGGGTCCAGGGCTACTCGATTCGTTGAGGAATTGCCCTCGTTGCGACCCCTGCCCACGAGTCGCTATGAGCTTGCTGAGTTCTTAACCCTCCCCGTTGGCCCTGACTATCACTTCATGGTCCATACCAACCGTTACTTAAGTCCCGGTTCGCTATCGCAACACCAAGGTGCGTGTCAAGGTTGGCAAACAGAGTATCGAGGTCTTTAGCGATGGTGAGAGCATCGCTGTCCATGACCGCGCAGGTGGTGAGAACCAGATCATCACCAATCGGAGCTCACCGACCACCCGAGCACCAGGGCTATCTGGAGGCAGAAGAGCTCCTCTATGGTCAAGCCCGTGCCATTGGAGAGAGCACAGAGAGCGTCATTCGTTCCGTCGTTGCGTCAACTCCGTTCCGATCGGTTGCTCAAGCATCAGCCAAGGCACTCCTGCGTCTGTTACGGGCCTACCCAGAGACTGAGGCAGAGCTTGCCTGTCAGAGAGCCCTCATGATTGGCTCTCCTACCAGAGAGTCCGTGGAGTCCATCTTGACCAAGGGACTCGCCCAGGCAGATGTGGGTACCGAACCCAAGATGAGCTATGAGCCCCATGCCAACCTACGGGGTCCTGAGGCCTTTCGCATTGGAGGCACCAATGAGTAGGGCCACCAACCTAGAACACTTGAGCACGCTGCACCTCTCTCACGCCAAGGCTCAGTACCGCGCCCAATTCGAAGATTCCTCAATGGTAGAGCTTGACTTTGATGAGCGTCTTTGTCGCATCCTTGACTATGAGATCGCGATGCGAGCCAACGCCAGGGTGCAAAGGAGAACCCGAGAGGCTGGCTTTAGCATGCGGGCAAGCCCTGAGGACTTTGAACTCACCGAGGGACGAGGGCTTACCCGTGAGCGCTATCGCTCACTGGTCTCCCTCTCATGGCTGAGTGCTCATCATCACCTCGCCATCACCGGCCCCACTGGGGTGGGCAAGACCTACCTTGGGATCGCCCTTGGGGTGAGTGCGATTCGTGCGGGCTACCTGGTGCGCTACTACAAGCTCTCCAAGCTCTTAGAGAAGGTAGGGATCGCCCGGGCAGATGGAACCTATCCATCCTTTGCCACATCCCTTGCCAGAACTCATCTGCTCATCCTCGACGACTGGGGGATCTCCCCGATCTCACCACTGGGTTCCAGGGAGATCCTTGATCTCTTAGATGACCGAGGAGAGAACGGTTCACTCATCATCTCCTCGCAGTTACCCGTCTCGCAATGGTACGAGAGTCTTGGAGAGCGAACGGTCGCTGATGCCATCATGGATCGCATTGTCCATAACGCGATCCCTGTCGAGATCAAAGGAGAATCCATGCGTAAACAGAGAAGCCAACGAAAGGAGGGGAACGGACTCAAAGAGCCTGGTCCAGAGATAGAGTGACAGGTGGTCCAGGGTTGCGCGAAACCGTGGTCCAGAGTACGAGAATAGCTACCTCTAATGTTGGCATGCTCAATCGGTGGTGGAGAGGCTGGCGGGGTGAGTTCGTGGGTATCTGTGTATTCTCGCTGAAACTTGCCACCTGTTATCGCTGAAATCTGCCACCCATTCTCGCTGAAACTTGCCACCCATTCTCGCTGAAATCTGCCACCCCCTAGGAGGGTGCGAGAGGGACTCAGAAACAGTGGATGCAAACAGGCTGTGGCATCCTTGTGTGGTGACTCAAAACCAACCACAGAAAGGATGCCACATGCCCAATAGGAGGATACCAATGAGAAAGATCGAAGAGGTACTGCGCCTCAGTGCGCAGGGCAAGAGTGTCAGAGTGGACTTGCTCACCAAATGGGACACATCACTCTGCTTAGCTATGCGGCCTGTATCGTAGCGGCTTGTTCGAACTGAATCGGCGAGAGATACTCGATCCCCGAGTGTCGTCGCGTCTTGTTGTGCCAATTGATCCAGTCAAAGATTGCGGTCCTTGCCGCCTCTCGTGTGCTAAAGGTTGTGCGATAGATGAGCTCTTTTTTGAGTGACGCCCAAAGTGACTCGGCCATAGCGTTATCATAAGAATCGCCAATCGTTCCCATGGATTGTCGGATACATGAGAGCCGGAGAACATCCCTGAACAGGTCACTTGTATATTGTGAACCGTGGACGCTCTCATGTTTGTCAAGTCGAGAGAGTAAGTCGTTTGAGAATCAGCTGGGCCTTCGAGATGAACGCTAGGCAGCCACCTTATTGTTTACCAAAACGTGATACACCTCCCTTGCAACATAACGCTTCAAACACCGCATCACTTCGCGTTTGGAAAGGCCCTCAGCCAAACGACGGGTCATGTAGTCCTGGGTTCGTTCGTCCATTCGGATGCGGGAAAGAACTACGATGTGCAGAGCAGAGTTTGCCTGACGGTTGCCGCCGCGGTTGAGTCGGTGACGGTTGGTCTTACCCGAGGATGCAGGGATGGGACAAGCTCCACACATCATCGCAAAACTCGCCTCTGAACCAAGGCGTTCGGGGTTATCACCCGCGGCCACCAAGAACTCGCCAGCGCTCTCTATCCCCATCCCGGGAAGTTCGAGCAGCGGTCCTGCTAACTCCTTCACCAGCTTTTCGATGAGCTCATCAAGATCAGCGATCTCGTCGTTGAGCTCAAGCACGCGTTTGGCCAGTGATTTGAGCGCAATCAGGGTTGCGACATCTGGATCGCGGAAACTCTCTCTGGTTGGGTGGGATTCGCTGAGCTTGCGTAACAGGTGCATCCGAGTCTCACCTCGGTACTGCTCGCGGATCTTATCAGAGGCGGCAACGATCGTATTGTGCAACTGCTCCAAGGGTGGCCCTACGGCATTTGATCGCGGTCTTGCGGGTCGTGCGTAGCACACGAAGAGCTTCTACCTGCCCACTTCGATCCTTGGCCACCTGGACGCGTTGCCCATAGAGGGCTCCCAATGCTGCCGCAACGGCATCATAGTCATCACTCTTTCCTTGTGCTCTGCGAAGGGACTTGTCCGGTCGGGTGACCTCCAGGGTCGGAATGTTCTGGGCCCCAAGGTACCTGGTAAGGCCAGCCCCATAGCTACCGGTGCATTCGACACCCACTCGAGCGACATCACCAAGAGAGCGCATCCATGCGATCAACGACAGATAGCCGTGGCGAGTCGTGGGAAAGCTCTTGGTCCCAAGCACCTTCCCAGTATGATCGACAACCGCGGCCACATGCAGGTCTTGATGGGTATCCACCCCACCAGCTACTTGTCCTTCCCTCAACGAGGTAACATTCATACTGACTCCTTTCCTTCGGTTAGGGTCGGCATCAGCTCTTGGTCGGCGACGGAACAAGACTCCTAACGGGGCCATATGCCGTGCTCTCATGAGGTCACGTTGTCGCCCTCAGGTTGATGCCTCTAGCTAAGTGCCCCTGACGGTCGACGAGTCCACGGAATGACAGTTACGTCGATCAGAGTGTGGGTCAGGCCGCCAAGGACACCCAGCCACCAACTATCTTTGCATGCCTATCCGCCCTTGCGGCGGGGTTTTCATGCGCAACAGCCGGCGTACCTATTCTTACTGTCCGAATGCAGTATGCCAGGAGCTCGCGAGCCCTCGTTTAGGGTGGCCTTGTTCAACACATCGGCCAGATGCTCGGATGATTCGTTCTCGTAGATCTCATAGCCCACGATCTTCCTCGAGTACAGATCCATGATGAAGTAAAGGTAGTAGAACAGGCCCTTGATGGGACCCGGCAGGTAGGAGTAGGGTCGGACCGGGACGCCCTGCCAGCCTTTCAGCTGGTGGGTTTCCCCGGACCGCCCTCCGAACCGGACGTGCGACTCTCACCGCATCCGGCTCTCCACGTGTTATGCCATCTGAGCAGGTGAGACTGTCGTTTCACTTGACCATGGTGTGGGGATTCGAGTACCCCGGTATCGGTAACGAACAATTGCTACCTTTTGTGGCCGGAACATCTCGACTCGACCATCGCGTATCTCCCAGTTAGGGAGGTGGCGACGGATGAGAGTCCCCTGGTTTAACCCGGAATGCCGTTTGCGCAACCAGCCATAGATCCTCCACCACGTAAAGTGATCGAGATAACTAAAGGTCCTCGCGGACACTCCGTGGTAAAAGTAGTTACACCATCCCTTTAGGACTCGGTTCACCGAGATCAACAGGTCGCCAAGCGTTCGATGCTTCGCTCTTGTCGTCAGCGATCTAACCTTGCCCATTACCGAGAGAAGCGCCTTCTTCGATGGGTAGGTATAGACCGCCTTCTTCCCGTTTTGACCTCTGCGGTTCCGACGCTGGATGTGCCAGCCGAGAAAGTCAAAACCCTCATCTATGTGACAGACCCTCGTCTTTTCTTCCGATAGACGTAAACCCATCGGAGCGAGCACCGCTGTTACCTCATCCCAGAGTGCTTCGGCATCGTTAGCGTCTCGGCACAAGTCCATGAGCTATGAGCGTCTTGGACCAAGGATCGAAGAACTCGAAGCCGAGGTGGCTGCGATGCTCAAAGAGGCTGAAGCTACCGATTCAGCCGAGGATAGGGCCTATGGGGTTGACAAGCGAGGTGATGAGATCCCTAAAGAGCTCCGTCGTCGCGAGACCCGGATTGCCAAGATGCGCCAGGCAAAGGCGGCTATCGAGGCTGAGGCTACTGAGAGGGCCAAGGCCAAGCACCTCGAGCGCACGAAGGCAAAGGCCACAACCAGCGACAAGGCAGAGGCCAGCGAGAAGACAGAGGCCACCGTTGCCGATGATGATCCAAAGGGTGCTACCTCCACCGATACCGATACTGCGCAAACCCAGATACGACCAAACCCAAAGGCCCAACGCTCCTTCACCGATCCAGACTCACGGATGATGAAGACTAACGATGGGTTCCAGTTCGCCTACAACGCCCAGGCTGTGGTGGATGAGGGTTCTCAGGTAATCATTGCAACCAAGGTAACCTAAGTAGCCACAGACGTCAACGAACTCATCCCGATGATTGAGGCGACTACGACCAGTCTCAAGGCAGCCAACATCACCCGCTCCCCGCGGGTCCTCTTGGCTGATGCAGGCTACTGCTCGGAGGCCAACCTCACCCACATTGGCGAGTCAAACATCAACGCGCTCATCGCAACTGGACGCATCAAGCACAACGAGCGTGTCAGTGGGGCCCCACGTGGGCGAATCCCCAAGGACGCAACGCCAAGGGAGCGCATGGCACGTCGCCTACGAACCAAGTCCGGCCGCACCGACTATGCCAGACGCAAAGCGATCGTCGAGCCAGTCTTTGGACAGATGAAGGTCAGACAGAAGGCCGGCCACCTACGCCTTCGAGGACTATCAGGAGCCGAGACTGAGTGGACGGGGCACTCGATCTGTCATAACCTGCGAAAGCTTGCCAATGTAGGAATGACAACAGGGTTGGTGATGGCCTAGAACAAAGCGAATGAGCCCGACTTTACAAGCATTGACCCCAATTGAGAACCGAGACACCGAGAACTTTGGACCACAATCGAAATTTGGGCAAATTTTAGGGCCCAGCTATCGGACCTGGGGGGTGATTCGGACCCACGCTCCTAGGAAACCTTCTGGCGCCGCGTCAAGTTTCAAAGAGATTACATACATAAACTCCCTGGTAACGAGGTTTCGGATAATGGTGGGATGCCGCCAGCCTGCTCTCGGGGGATAATGAGTTTGCTGGAATCATGGTCTTTCGGGCCTTTGGCGCTGACCTGGATCTGGCATTGCTACGCCGGCGCGCTGACGATTGGGCCGAGAGACTGCTTTGCGTACTCTAATAGCCACGCCGCTGAACCTAGCGTGGTCGCGTTACCCCCGCCACCTAACCTCACGATGGCGGCCCTGTGGGTACGCTAGAGTTTGTTCAGCCTCGACAGAAGAGAGCAGGTCGCAGCGCTATGGCACGCCGTGGGCGCTCCGCTTCTGGCTCGCTATGTCCATACTATTCGAGCCCTCATGAGGTCGAAGGTATGCCGTTTCGGCCGCATCGGTTCATCTGTTGCCCGACGCCACTCCCGATTACGATCGGGGACATGAAGAAGGGGTTGGAACTGGCTGATGGCAATCTTTGGCAACGTGAGTTGACAGTCTATGGTATCATGATTTCATGACAAAACAAACCACAGTGCGGATACCCGATGAGTTGGCCGCCGAGGCAGAAGCCGTAGCACGGGTGAAAGACATGAGTCTTAACTCTGTCATTATCGAGTCACTCCAAGCTGAGATCGAAAGAGTGAAGGCCGATGAGGACTTTACAGCTCGTGCCAAAGAGCTCATCGAGCGTGACAAGGAGCTCCTAGAGCGCCTCGCTCGTTGACCCGCTACCTCAATTTGGCCGAGTATCTCCGATTGGCCGAATTGGCAGTCGAAATAGACACCAACACCCTGATCCGAACTTCGCGGCTTGAATTGGCTGACTCTGCTCTCCATGCGCCGAGTGCTACCTTTTCGGGCCAAGAGTTCTACCCAGATCTCTATGACAAAGCCGCAGTTCTTGCGTGCAGACTGGCTTGGAATCATCCTCTCTTTGACGGCAACAAACGGGCAGCATGGGTGGCGCTTGTCATGTTCGTAGAGCTAAACGACGGGCACTTTGACCCAGATCCCCCAAACGTAGATGAAGCTGAGGCCGTCATGATTGCGATTGCGGCTCATGAAGTCGAGGAGAAGTGGTTCGCACAGTGGTTGAGAGAAAGAGTGCGCTTCACGAAGGGGCAACAGTGACCAAGCCGCCGCAAGGTTTTCTAGGCTCAAGGGGCCGACTTGTCGGTGCAAGGGCCCTAAGCTCCACGGGATTTGACCGACATATGACCGACATTTTCGGACCTTGAGCGATGTGAACTCCACACTACCCTTCGAGTGCCATAGCCTCTGGCATGCGAATATAGGGTCAAGGTGTGTCAAGCGGGTGCTGCCATAGTGAACTTTCGATACTATTCCCGTGACTCAAGGAGTGTAAAGGTAGCGGAATCCCCGAAGCTTTCGTCTTGAAGGAGTAGATCCATCGCAGGATCGGGTCGCTCGAAATCGAGGTAGTCCTGTTCGGCAGGCATCCACTCGAGCTCCCATTTCGACCTAGCGGCCTCACCGTCACGCTCAAGCCCTCGCCGAAGGCGAATTTCGTACCCAGCGACACAGAAGATTCGTAGGTCATCGTAAAGGTCTCGCAGCCCCGCTTCCGTTGAATAGACACCTTCGACGGCAACTGGCCGACCGACGGCTATCTCCACCCAATCACCCATCGCGTCTCGGTCCCAATCGTAAACCTGGTCTCGGGCCGCAGCACCAGCCCGAACTGACTCAAGCACCGCGGCCCGTAGTCGCTCCAGATCAAAGAGGTCGCCGGCGACTTCGCGTGTTGCTGACTGCCGAACTGGACTTACGCACCAAACGGAACACACAACTCTGCTTAGGTATCCTATCCCTTTCATAATGTCCCCGATGAACTGCCCATCCAACTCAGCAAACCATCGTTGCGATGGTTTGCCAAACTCGCCGATCGCTTCAACCTGTCTCACAAGTGTCGTCCGTAGCCCTCTTCAGAGACATCGATGACAACCGAGGCGGCAAGACTACGACCAGGGCATAACCCCAACCGCAGTGCGGGGCCGTCCAGCTAGTGGCTTGATTCATTCAAAGCGGG